>Ga0123354_10002952_pt1 | contig 23092 bp, 15 predicted proteins | sample TergutLab28metaG_2_FD_97872 | JGI IMG/M metagenome (GOLD analysis project Ga0123354, IMG submission 97872) | Labiotermes labralis P4 segment gut microbial communities from Petit-Saut dam, French Guiana - Lab288 P4 | ecosystem: Host-associated > Arthropoda: Insects > Digestive system > Gut ... | reverse complement strand
TGATTTTGATTTAATTACTATCATTACCTGTGTAGTCCAGTGGCTGGTAATTGTAAATGCTGAATTGGGAAGGGTGTTGAAAAATCGATCATCGCCTGTCATGACACAACATCCCGGCATTTGCCGGGCAGGAGGAAATTCACAGAAACCCCTGCTAGGAAAGTCGATGTTTGAGCCGATATTCGACACTGGATCTTGCTGACTACGAATCAGGAATACCAAACTTTGCACTCAGACATTCACTTTAATCGCAATTATCCTTTCCTTGTCACTGTTTCCTACAAAAACGCAAAAGTTGACGCCAGTGAATAAACACAGCAAGAAACAGATGAAATAAGTGTATGGTATCAAAACACCACATAAATTGCAGCAATACATGCGTGATTTCATACACGGCGCAGATGTGTCCTTGAAAAGCTAATGCTTACACAGATCGTCGGGAAATGCAAGTCTTCATTACATGTTCACACAAGCCCACTAATGGACCTGTCCTATACGAATCCGGTCATCATCACCCCTCTTTTCTGAACAATGTACATAAATATTACCATATACAAAACGACGTACTTTACTGAACAACATTTTTGCATCTCGCCTCCTTCTTGTGTTTTTGCACACCCCGCCTGACGATTTAATTACTCCAGTAAGATTATGTAAGAAGTATAAATCATGGAACTGCTTGTCATGTACTTTTCCACATCCTGATGCCGCTCTCTAACGTACAAATATATCCCACAACAATTCGTACTTAAATGTCCTCAGTCTTTGTTCGTTTCCTCAGAAAAGGACAGCAAGTTGCCATAAAACAGACAACAGTTTATAGAATTCAGGCTGCAGGGAAGACAAGCAGTAGGCTGTCCTTATATACAAGAAATCTTCACCGGGCCATTTTTAAGAGCCAGACAGAAACTTGTACAATGTACAGTTACATGCCGACCGGTGTTTTACATATTCTACTTTCGGCCGACACAGTCAACGCTTTCTGCAGATGTCAGTACAAAACAGGGTTTCCCATTTCTAACAATTCCATTCGGTTGGAACAAAGGCCATTAGATGGCAGTGAAGAGGCGTAAGGAAGCTGCATTGTCACATCCTGCCCACTGACAACACCAACAATTCTTACATAATTGTCACTCGCTGCCCCCACCCAAGCGCTGCCAAATGCGCTGGTGGCACTTAGATGGAATGATTAATGTACGAAGGGAGTGAAGCGAGCGGCCATTACTGCAAGTACCATTTACCGCCCTTGCACACGTGGTCTTTAAAATATTAATTACATTTAGTGTATTTATTATGATATAGCAAACACGGCGGTTGAATGTATTATTGAATTTCCAGGTTTAGTTTTACACCCAGACAGTGTCTATTTTGACCGAATGATTTTGCACTTATACCTAATAACCTCCAGATTATTGATGGAATACTACCGCAAAATATTTTACGACCGAGTCCTACTACATCTGTTATTATTCATCGTGAAAAATGTCTCTACTATTCGTTTTTACGTAACCTGTGGCCGAAGGAGTGACAATTTCTGCGCTGACTTTCCTTTTATGTAAAGATCAAAGGCCTCTGACGTGTGCTGCGACCCTGAATATGCCTACCTGTTACTGGCTTGCGACAAATTTATATGTTTCTTTATTCTTTCCTCTATACTTTCGATGTTCCCTTCAACCTACACACAGCCGCCATATCAATTAATGGCACTGTCACATGTAACAAATCGTTCAAGAGTGATATGAAGCAAGTCGTCATGCAATGTTTCAATATTATTTGTCTGGGCAATGCCAGTACAGTACTGTACTGTCCTTTGGATTTAACCTTCAAAACCGAAATAAAAGAGTTTAAATTAAATTTCAGCCTATCTTTGTTATGTTTGTTAAATTAAATGTGTAAAAGAGTAAGCGGACCCTACAAATGAAAAATAAATTTATTTAATTTAAGGGAAGCGAAATTTCTATGGCTCTCTGTCATTCGTAGAATTCCTAGAACAACGTGGTAGAGTGTTTATTGTACAGGACCGCTAAAATCGTACATTGCCACATCACTGTCACACACAGGCAATGTCACCAACACAAGTGAGCTAGCCACGAGGCTTTCCCCTGTGGCATACAGGAGCTTTCTATGCTGAAAAGCCTAATCCTACTCTCTAGTTTCCACTATTCGAAGACAAACAAAGGGCAGAGAAATAGGTTTTCATTTCTCGGTATTCTAAAATATTTACTACGAAGTTCTAGAAAAAATCAACCGGCTTCGCAATCACCAAATGAGGAAGGGTTTAGGCTGTGCAAAGAGCAGTATTTAGGATTACTGTTCGGAAGACTTGTGGCACAACTTTCTGGCTGGCATGGCGGCAGGCGAGGGAAGTCAATGATTACATGGGCAATGTTGGTGCTGAGAAATTTCTGCGTAGCTAATGTGTTTATGGGCCGGCATTTCCAAAGGTAAACAAGTTCTGAAAAAGAGTACTGTGCACGTTCAGAGGAGGAAGTTTATATGACAGAAAGTGAGCTTTAGCTTGCGTCCATTCGCACCGTGACAACAAACTGCCTAATCGTAATTCCCAAAATAAAAATTTTATATTCCAGATTGTGGGTTGGGTGGCAGTCAGTTCCCCAGCACTAATTTCAAGGTGCAAGTTCTGTCTTTAAAAGCTGATAAAAAAAGTGTCACGTTTTATGATACCTGTCGGTGGAACCCAATCAAGAGGTGACTGAATTCAATACAAAAGTTCATGCTCCAGTTTTCTAGATCTATCTCAATACTATTCTCACACCTACGCTTAGTTGAAGTAGTATTTTTATTCGCAGTGCTTATGCCACGTGTTTTATAGACATATGCATATCGTCTTAGCTTGTGTGACCTTTAACGCCCGACGTTTCCTGCGTTAATGAGACACTATGTTTCTTGAGAAGCTAACAGTAGGCCACCTGCTAAAGAAATTCCCAGATTTTATGCATGCCGAAGTTTAATTACCATTCTAATACGACTGAAAATTTCGACCCAATTCTGCGCAAGTACAATTCACTCCACACTACCACGCCCTGTTTTTGTACAATCCATTCAACGTAGTATTCTCTCATCTTGGCTCAGGTTTCCCACTTGACCCCTTGTCTTCTGATTTTTGGAATAAAACCACGGAAGAATTTCTGTTCCCTACCAAGTGTGTTAAGTTCCCTTGATATTTCTATAACCACTCTGCCGACTCAGTTCCGAAGTATTGAGGCCCATGCGAAGCATTTATCTCAGCAAAGAATCAAGTAGTGATCTAAGGAAGCCAATGAACTGCACTTAAATCTTATCCATTAACATTACACAAAGAACAGTTGGTTCATCAACAAGAAAACATTACTTTATTGGCGACTTCATTAGCACATTTTCTTTATTTTATACAGCAAGTAAAGGAAGAGTCACGCGAAATTTTTATAGAACTTCTATTTGACAGCGTAATTATGGAAGCACTGGAGCCTAGCGTGTGACTTGCAAACGTACCTACTGATTTTGCACAGAATATTTCTTAAGTAATAATCGGACACTTGAAACAGTGGCGTGAAATGTCAAAGGCAAATCAGGGCAAAAATAGTGCAGAAACTATGAACAGAAATGGATATTTAATATTACAGTTACTAATATGCGATTGTTACTTGCCAAGGATATGGATCAAAATGTCTGAACGGAAGCAACAGCAACATAGGCATCCCACGCTTGCCCTTATCTACAGTGCCTAAGCTAAAGCGTCAGTGGAACCTGCAACCAAGCAAGTTACGACATTCCAGATTGCGCTGCTAAAATTATACTTATTTACATGCAGGACTGTTTGCACTAGTTGTATTTTCCAGACTATGAGACAGGTTCAGTCTAATATCGTACGTGAGACCATTAGCTAGTAATCCGTGGCTTACTGGAGGAGAAGGTCCACAAAGAACAAAACGACAGTGGTGATATTAGTTGGTTTCTGGGTAATGCTGCCATGTGGAATTGGGAGAGATCTTGAAGATGGAGGCGTAATATATTCCCGAAACCTTGGCAACACAACTAGCTTCCATACGTCATCGCCCTAAAACGAGGTCAACATCACCACCGAATTCTCGTGAATGTCTAATATCAGTAAAATGACAATGGATTTGTAACAAAGTCACATACAGGACGAAATGGAAGAATAATTTCTTTGCGGTTATAACCAGCTATACAGACGTGGGTGGTTAACACGTCTTGAATTTGTGGCGACATTAATATTTAATATCTGGAGAAAAGGCAACACATTCTGCGAACTACGTTTGTGATTTCCTCTATGAAGCGAAATTTTCGATACGTATACGTACTTGTGAAATAGCGAGCCAGCGGGCGCGCGCACCACGCTCGCGATGGTGGCGTTGTGTAGCGAGAATTTTAAACTTTTAGACGCCTAACGTCAACTATAGTTGACGTACCGCACCGCTAACCTCCAAAGTTGCATTTTAATATATTTATTCAACAAATATAGGTACCGAATATTTTAAACGTGGTATATACTCTCGGTTTTTTTCTCTTCAAAATGCAGTTTATTTCATAATTCTAACATATTTGATTCCTGTATTATTCACATTTTATATACAAGATGTGCTAAAATTAAAAAAAAATAATTCCGGCGCCAAAAGGTTAAGCTTCATTTTGACACTAGCAGCATCATGCCATGTCAATTAGTCATCGAGTTACACGCGCTTGAATGAGTGTGTGTTTAGTACTGTCGGCGATTTTTTGCAAGTTGATAAATGAAGGATCTTGAGGAGCAACGTGTTTGCATCAAATTCTGTTTCAAATAGGGAAAACTTTTACGGAGACTTTTCAGATGTTGCAACAGGCTTATGGGGAGGATTGTTTGAGCCGTACGCAATGTCACGAGTGGTATCAGCGTTTCAAATCGGGCAGAACGTCCATCGAAGACGACCACAAATCTGGACGGCCTTCCACGTCAATGGACGATGATAACGTTTGAGAAAGTGCTTGCTGTGATTCGTCAAAATCGTCACCTAACTGTCCGTGAAGTTGCCGAAGAAGTAGGAATCTGTAAAAGTTCGTGCCACCTGATTTTGACCGAAAAACGGAAGATGCGTCGTTTTGCCGCAAAATTTGTGCAGCGTCTGCTGACGCGTCGCTCCTTATCCATGAATTTTTGACGAAGCATGAGACGACTGTTGTCCCCCAGCCGCCCTAATCTCCAGATTTGGCCCATGCGGCCTTTCTCTTGCTCCCGAATTGGAAATCATCACTGAAAGGTCTCCGATTTCAGACGGTACAGGAGATAGAAGAAAATTCGATAAAGACCTTCGCGCCGTCCCGCAAAACACGTTCCAGGACGCTTTCCAGAAATGGAAAAAAACGTTTGGAGGTGTATCAAGAGTGGAGGGGAGTACTTTGAAGGTGACAAGTTTGATTAAGTTGTAAGTAAAGCAATAAATTTTTAAAAAAGTTAGGTTTCTTTATGGACTGCCATCGTATAGTGACTCCTTGGGGAAGGTGTAAACAGTAAGTTACAGAAAATGTAGATCGTGAGTAACAGAACATAAAATAAATGACAATACAAAAAACTAGAGGCAGGAAGGCGCTGTAGATAACTTTCTCCTACGTAGGTATTTTGTGGCTGAAGAAGAGGTGCGTACGTCAACATGCCTCGCATAAATTTCTACCAGGCTTCACGCCGTGACTTCATAGTCAATGTCGTGAGAACCTCAAATCCAGATTTCTGACTATTTAAATGTAAGTCTATTCCAAGGTTTTCGATGCATTCCTACTGCTGTTCTGCTTCCAATCACATTTAAATATTGCTTTAACAAGAAAACAATTTACGAAGAGGGCTCAGGATAACACAGTCAGTGTAGTGATCAGACTACGGCCTGACGAACAGAGGAATCTTGTTTCGATTCCCCTCTAGAAGCATGAGATTTGTCTTATTTTTAGAACGTCCAGGCCAGCAGCAACCTATTCGGTGGGTAGTGGGGAAGTGTTCTCCGGAGGTAAGGCGGCCGATCATGAAGATGACCATTCAGCTTCATCAAGTGCACAGGTTAATGAGTACAGATATACCTCCACGCCCTCATACGCCTTCATGGCATGTTCGGGGACAACTGTACCCGTTACAGATTATAATAATCCTCGTTCCATCTTTCTGTACATCCATCTTTACTTCAAAACTCACTCCACACTATTCGGACATTTGTGTGTATATAGCCTACACACCTACATAATGTCACTTTCTGTCGACTGTCGTGTTGAGGAAGGCCGGCCGTCTCTTGTCTACAATCACAAACAGGCGTATTCCAGTTAAAAATACACTGGACTCGAGTGATGCGTTTTTAAAGGTGAGATAATACAGTTATTTTTGTAGTGTTCTGTGTGGTTAGAGCTGTGCCTAAATTTGACTTTAAGCTTGTTACAAAAGAAACATCTAAGAAATGAAACCAATATTTGTTTCAAAAAACTGTATCATGAAGTGATTAGATTCATGTTTTTGACAGGATTTACGTTTTCTCTGCACCGCTTTCCCGAGTGTTAAGGGGCTCAACGCCAGCTGTGCAGGTCAACAGCAATCTCTCGAGTAAAGGAGTGTGAACTTGTTACCACTCCTGGGAGGGGTTTGTCGATATAAAGCCAAGGTACTGGCAGTCTAGTTTCGAAGTGAGAGTCAGCTTCGCATACCGATCATTTTATCTTTGGGGAAGAATCCCCTGTTTCCAACAGAGAGGAGGCCATGTTGTCTCCAGACCATTTTTGGTACGGTTGAGACGACCAAAATCCTCTTCATGCTGGTAATCGATACAGCCTTTGGTCAGTCACTTTACTAACCAATACATATCAATAAAGGAGAGTTAACGTATATGAACGATTTACCATCACGAAACATAACTGTTACTATGTAATTCACTGCTCTTTTGGCGCTGAAGAACAATTTTGAGGTAGAGCTTATCTCTAAGACTGTTATCATATTGAATCTCGCCATCTGGTCTTACCGGCCATTAAGTATATTTAGCTATGCCATCCACGACAGCGATAATAAGTGTCTTTTTTTTCACAAAAAGCAAAAAGTATCCACACATTTATTCTGGAAAGCCACAACTCTTCATACCACCAAGTCAAGTGTCGACATTATTTAGCAACAAAGCGCCACATGACTACAGACGACTTAACTTGTACGAAAATTTAGTCGGTTTCTTCCTATCTGCAGCTGAAGAGTAACAACAAAACAAAAGAATCACTTCAGGTTGATACAATTAATTCGCATAAAACTAAATCACCTGCTCTTGAAATTCTCGTCCCACAGTCCACTTCTGATTTCGTACAATCCCCCCTTTTCTTGCTGTCTCCTGAAACATACGCCTGTCTCTTACAATGTATTGTGTAATACAGTTGTGAGATATTTTAATATACGTCATCATTTAAACGAGCTCAATGACCAGTTTTACGTTAAGTGAATCACGTGTGTCTAGAAAATACCGAATAGATAACAAATTACGTTGGAGCATAAGCGAATTAGGCGCCAGCACGGGGAACGACGCTGTTAGCATCTCAGAACATACAGCGTCAGAATTTCAGAAGCAGCTGAATCATGAACTGAAGAGTTGAGGGATTAAGTAGGCGTCGCGTAATTCACATACAATACCGGCATTTGCTTGTACGGACTGTGTAAAACTATGAAACACCTCGCTCTCAATACTAAGTATCCCAGCCGAGATATGACACAGACACCTTCCGTACACAAGCCCGGGAAGTTAAAACTTCAAAGTGACAAACCAAGAAGGGCCTCCATATATCATGTACAAAGGAACTTAGATGTGCATAAACAGTTAGTAGCAAAACCTGATATTCTGTAGCAAAGCACGAGCGGAAACAAGTGATGGGGATGTGAACTGGATTGAACTGGCGTACGTCCTAACTCGCCATAAAGATAACGTCGAATTTTGGGTTCCGTAAAAACATTAATTTACGTACCAGCTAGGAAGGCTTTGTGTACTGGGAAGCCGGTTGTTAAGATTAATTAAGTTAATAAACTAACAAGCAGTCATGTAACACAATTCTGGCATCAGAGAAGGAGCTGGAAACTACGATTCAATATGAAGGACGTATATTCCGGCATTCTGTGACACGTCTTCATATAAGTGTTAAAGTTTAAAAACACTAAGCGTTTTTAAGCTTTAACTTTAGCAAGGAACAGCGTATGCTCCCTGAGGACGATCTTATGATAGAAACATGTAGGAGCGTTTTAATGTAAAAGTTTTAGAATTTTAAATAATATATGTGTGCATTGGTTGGTGTGTTAATTAAATGAATCTGTGACACATTTCTGCACCTGTACATACATGCACGTATGAATACCGCATTCAAATACTTTACTGAATGAATTACCTTATTTTACTTCCGTCGCGGGCAGAAAATACTTTTCATATTTTTTTAAGTCTATTAACTTATCAAGAGAAGGCAGTTCGCCACAGTTCAGCGCGTCCTCTCTGGCGCTCCCACGCATTTATTTCCACGTTTACTGCAAATGTTTGCTTATATCGTAGCAATAAAATGCCTATTTGTGTGACCAGCGGAGGTAAGGGCCCTAGCCTGTTTTAGAGGTACTAAATATTCCCATCAACTGCAGAAACTTTATTTAACACAGCTCTGACGACGTCGGAGGCCATGATTGTTGGCACACTGTATAATGCTAAGTGTGCCAGGAGAGTGATACTTATGCCTGATACTTTTCACAAGAAAGAATTAGTTAAAATGGGCGGTGAAATATGATAATGAGACGTTCATATGTGGCAACAGAGCCAAAATAATATGAGAATAGAGACGGTCCTAAACTGGACAGCTATATCTTACACAATAAGCGAAAGAAAAGCATCAAGAAACGCAACGTACTTATAAACGTAACATTCTGGCGCTTTCGCGTAATTATTTTCGCAATGTAAAAGCAGTTAAGTATTACATATTCTGAGTATTCTGAGTTATCTGCAGCCTTAGTTATCCAGCATGCAAAGCGCATGCGCTGTATTTCAGTGGCATCTGTGGCCTGTCTGGTTCTACCACATTTTAAATCTCATACACGGCACGACTTTCGGTAAAACATTATTGAACACAAACGCGTGTTTTGATTTTATCTACTACTTTTGCATGAGACACATCTCATTCTAAAAATAATTCAGCGAGATTTTTTATAAATATGCACAGGTCTTCTCGTAGAGTACCCGTTATTCTCTTTATATTTTAAAAATACTATCAGAAAATTTCATGAAAATCCGCCTAGTGGGAGCCGAGTTGTTTCGTACAGACGGACGGAAGAATGGACATATAGACAAGATGAAACTAATAGTCGCATTTCGTAGTTTTTGCGATCGCGCCTAAAATGAGATGCTGAAATAATTTACAGTAAAGCTTATGGTCAATATGTCGTGACATAGATAAATTTGGCAGCTGAGAGATAAACAAACGAGACTGGAAGGAACATTTTCTTGCTGTTTCGGTTACTGAATAAAAGACAAAAGAAGCAGGGGACACTGTCTAACCAATGGTTGTAATAATTTTCCTGTCATGTTCGACTTCCAGCTGGTGTCCATCCAGCCTCCTCTCCACTAGCTATTGGCGTCTCTGTACTGGGGAAGTAAAGCTACCGCACAGTGCTGCTAACTTCTCACCTCCATTTACTGCCGCAACTTACGAAAGACTGCAGCTGCACCGACAATATCTATACGGTCTGCATCATTCATGATGTAGTACTCAAATCACGCACGTTTAATTTGCGGCCCACGGGCCAAATCCGGCCCTCAAAGTGTTACCAACTGGCTTGCAAAACAACATATTACGTATAAGTGTGGAAAAAATTTTACTCTAATAATTTCTGAAGTTTCTACCCTTCAACCTTGGTCTTATTTTCAGATTTTTCTACTTAAATAGTTCCTTTAAATAAACTGCAAATACAATCGACTCACTATATAGGTACATGCCTTCATACAGAAAGACAGCCATAGACACACAAACACATACGTGTGTGTGTGCGTTCGTGCGTGTGTGTGTGTATGCATGCATGTATGTATTCATGTATGTATGCATGTATATATGTATGTATGCATGTATATATGTATGCATGCATGTATATATGTATGTTTGTATATATGTATCTATCTATGTATGTATAGATGTATGCATGTATGCATGTATGTATGTATGTATAGATGCATGTATGCACGCATGTATGTAGGGATGCATGCATGTATGTATGTATAGTCCTCTGACCCACCGAATCGCTCTAACTTACCAAATTGTCTCCTCAGTACATTAATCGAACAGCCCTCACTTGAATAACTAAGCACAAGGCGCCATTACTTCACATGTACCCCTGTAACAAAGGCACAGACCTACACACAAAGGCAGCAGTATGTAGTAAAACTAATGCTTATTGAATCTGAGACCGACCAAACACCGACGTTTCGCATCTTACGGCATAACTTCTGGATCTTCTGGCGGAAAAACAGTACATGGAAAAGAATCGTAATGACACATACGACCTCCAGATGACACATTTGTATTACTCGGCTAAAAACAGGAAGCCTCAGCACTGAGACAGTCTGCAATGCCAGTACTGAAGCGTACTGCGATACATTAGCGGTGAGTGGCACAGTACCAAAATGTCGGGAATCCCAGCGGTTTAAAATCAGTCCTGCAGTGGCAGCTGAGTACTCTAATTCTGGAGTACCAAACAACTTGCTTCCCATCAGGCAAGCTCAGCACCTTACGTGTTATGTCTGCCAAAATGCTAAATTAATATTTAAAAAGATCAAAAAAGGAAATAATCAGAAGAGTCTTTTAGTACTAACAGAAAAAATTCTTGCATAGCAGCAAAATGTTCACCTTACTTAAATATGGCCTGCTGTCTAAAAGGATAGGTGGAATTACTGTGGCAACATTACCGACACACCGTAAGCCCGACCGAACCGAAGTGACCTCTCCGAATCTCCTGATCACATTTCCATACGCGTCCACCGGGGATTTCTTCTTGAAAGAAAAGCCGGTATTGAGAGAGACCATTAAATCACGAAAATGTTTTGTTGACACTCTGCACTTTGAAGTGAGCAGCGTCATGCAGCTGATTAGGCACTATGCGTTTGGAGTGAAGAACTCGCTTCATTACCCTGACAAGTGGCTTCCAAATTACGATATCCTGTGTCACTGCTAGCCAGATCTACATCTTGGCACATCTGCTGCACTATAGTTAGAATTCGCAGTTATGTGTGATAACAGAAGTGTTGAAAGCAATGGAATAAAATGAAGACGAGAGGTCAGATATATCCAAAGACGGAAAGCATTTTTTGTTGTTGTAAATGCGGCGTAAATCACATCAGTACAATTTAGGGCCGAGCAGCTGTTTAATATGGGGCCTGATGCAGTTAATGCGGAGTGACCGCTAACAGAAGAACATAAAGAGAATGATTCTGCAGTCAACGGCTGTCGTCACACCGATTTAGCATGGCCCAATTTCATATACACACCAAAATTAACACTATTCGTTCTAACAACTAAACAGCAAGTGAAGGCAAAAGCTCTGCTGTCCTCAAGGGGTTTACACAAGGGTTAAGCAGAATATGGAGATTGTCCCTCCCGGCTTAACAGATATGCCGGTGTAGTAAATGGAAGCTGCCTATAATGTACATGTACACTGCTAGGTATCCCAACACTTGTACTTCCGTCAAAGTGTAATGTCTGCTGTATGTGAGATCACAGTGCCTTAGCCACTTCATGTAAACAAGCAGAGATTTATCATCAACAAGATCGTCACATTGCAGCTGGCAAGCCTTAACTTCATTGTCCACTGCTATTTTTGGTGCGTGTTTCTGTTAAAACCGAACATCTTGTGCAGTGTATACAGAAACTAACCCGAGGTTTCAGCACAACTAGGACACGAGTTCAATGTATCTCACAACCGATATCCCTAATATATGTTGAATATTTTAAGGCCCAACGGTCAATATACTCACTATCTGTTGTAACAGCAAGGCATTCTGCATTTTGCTGACAAGAGTGTGTTTACTTGTTGCGAATGGCTGCCAACAAAAAATACTGATCACTTTCCTAAACAACATAATTGACTTGTTCTTACGATGGAGACAGTTCGTTGTTCCTGTGGTACATACTGAAGTTTTATATGTAATTTAGACGAATGTCAGTGTTCAGATTATTAATTTAATTCTCCTACTTCTCTTTTAAACTCACCTCCACCTATTGCCGAATTTAAGCATGAGTGAAGCTATACCTAAACTCAATCCGTATGCCTTCATGGTTTGTACACAGAAAAATTCAGCTTTTTTACATTTTATCTCCCCCTTAATCTTTCAATGTTTCCTTTCATAATTTTGTACCCACGACAGTAACTTTGATTTAATTAGCTAACCTAACAATATCAACGCAACCGTCTGACTCATCCAGTTCTCTGTTTTGTAACATGGCCACAGCCTGCTTCCAAATTAATATACATTTCTTTATTCTAAACACTTTTTTATGACCCTGTACTATACTAATGCATACAGTGTAAAAACGTTATGTATGAGTCCTTGTAACAAAATATCCAGTAAGGTTAGTTTTCTATATTTCCTGATCTTTAGTGTCTAGACGTCTAGACACTAAATAGGACCACATGTTACAACATATTTAATAGCTGAAGCCATCCTAAAATTCATCTGACTCATATCACGTTACACGAACTCACATTCGTCAGTGCCACAAGGATTTTGTTTTGGATATTCTACATATTTCACTATGACCATAAAAAGTAACTACAGCAATAGTATCATCGTTTTATATTTCGGTACAAAACGTTTCTTTTTTTTTTAGTGGTGATTAAGGAATGTAATATGAAAATGAAACAAATTTTCCTAAACACAGCCTTCTTCAGGCAATAGGATTCCCTTCTATTTTTGAACAACGATGGACGGCAACACGTTTATAAATTCTGTACTGGAAGCCCATGGAAGAACAGAGTCAAAGCACTCTATAAGAACCGTTAAACGTGTGGTACATACACACTGCGGCCCAAAAGTTTTAGGTCAGATATTTTAAAAATCAAAGGCAGATGACGAACACATACCTTTTTTTTTTAAATACGCTCCATTGGCATATATATATATATGGGTTATTGCGCGGTTGTACAGTTTTTTAAAAGCTGCCGAAAATTCCTTTTTTTTTTTTTTTTTGACCTTCTTTAATTCATCAGTTACGGCTTCTTGGATTTCAGCAACATCCGCAAAGTGGAGTCCTTTTAAATTAATTTCCAACTTGGGGAACAGAAAATACTCTGACGGAGATAAATCTGGAGAGTACGAGGGGTGATAAAGGGTTGTAAAATTATTTTGGGTCGAAAATTGGCAAACACTTGCAGCTTTGTGGGCGGGCGCATTATCGTGCAACAAAAAAAAAAATCTCCACAGCCAAACGCAGATGGACGAACCCGCTGAATGCGCTTCAGCAGGCGATCCGTTGCTGCTTTATAAAATTCTGCATTTACTGGTTTTCCCTCTGGCACGAATTCTTTGTGCACTACGCCTTGAGAGTTGAAAAAAGTTATCAACATCGTCTAGATGCGGGACCTATGAAATTTCAGTTTCTTTGGCCGAGGGGATGTCTCACCAACCCATTCAGAACTGTCTCACCAACCAATTCAGAACTGTGTCGCTTTGTTTCTGGGTCACAGGCAAAACACCAGGTCTCATTTCCCGTAATAATTTTGTCTAAAAAAATTTTTGTCTGCATCGGCCATCGCGATAATGTCTTGGCAAAATGTGACTCGATCTTCCCTTTGTTCAAGTGTCAAGGAGTGTGGAACACAACGTGCACACAACTTTCTCTTTCAGAATCAAAAGAACTACAGTCTTGAGGATGTTAAAAGATTCTGCTATCATTCTCGATGCGATTCGACGGTCATATTTGACCATATCAGAACCAGCAGTAATGTTGACCTCAGTTCGAGCCGATTTTGAACGGCCACCTCTCTCGCCATCTTCCACCAGCTCCCTTCCGTCTCTAAATCGAAAATACCAAATAAAACGTTTGATAGGTTCAGAGCCTCATTCCCACAAGCCTTTTGCAACGACACTAGTGTTTCTGTCGCAGATAGACCGGCTTTGAAACAAGATTTTATGGGAACTCTCTGTTCATTTCCGCAATCCATGACGTATAAAGAAAACGGACTTTACAAGACAAGTTATAACTCGTACACTGTCAAAGATAAACAAAGGAAACTCAGTGTGTGAACGGATGTTAGTTGATAGTACTTAGTTAGTGGATTGGCCGATAGATCGCTCCAGTACTTTTATTTTAAAAAAATCGGTCCTTAAACTTATGGATCGCACTGCGTAAATGCGAATTACTGTTTAGTATCTGGAGCAAACTGACTTAACTTTATTAGTCTGCCTTACACTTGCGCTTTAAACTGAGACACGTCTGCTTTCTAGCGTAATTAAAACAATGAAATGCCGGTACACACTTACGGTATGTTTTATTATACTAAACGGTGCAGCAGACGTTTAATTTTATGATGTACTGCGGTAAGCTCGGAGCGATAGGACGAAGAGGGGGAAGAAGCCCTCTGACCGGCTTATAGAATTACTTATTTCTTTCGAGAACTACCCATTGCCGCTTTCTTTATACGCCTCGCAAGGAAACATGGGTGTACTATCAAAAGAAATACAGACACGCGTGTTTTCATGACAAGCGTTTTAATGAACTCGAAATGAATCAAACCTTCAATAAAGAGGGTTCACTCAATGAAGACTGATGAAGAGGAATGGCACGTCCCGTCGCTTGCGACGTCCTCCCAATGACCTGACTAATTGAAATATGACGGAATCACTTACAAACAGATAACCGAAATCACGTAGCGCGAAACGGACTTGTGGATATAAATTTCGATTTAAAAGGCTCATGTTAAGAATAAGGGACACATTATTTTAAAACAGGGCACCCGTATGTGTCAATTTTGGAATGAAAATTTCTAGTACTTCTTAAAAAAGCTGCTTGCGTTTATCAAAAGTACAGTGTGAGAAATAGCCCCTCTAACTAGAATTAAGTGCTTTTTGCTATTAATCTTTGTATTCATATCAAAGCTCAACAATGCAACATTAATGTCCTGGGTTAGCTTAGTTACATTCACGAAGCAAAAACCTATATACTGAAGATTGTTTGTCGTAATCCTGAGAGGTCTGTTTTCACACAGATCCACACTTCTTCCATTGCTTAACTTCCGGTTTTCAAACAACTTCAATAAATATTCTGGTATTAGAAAACGAGACAAAGTTGAACACAAAAACAACATTAATTACACAAGTTTGTATAATTTAATGATTAGTTTCTCTCAATTTTTTTTTAAAAAAAAAGAATAGACGCTTCATCCATATTCTTACCTTTTTCTCCAATCCCTAGCAACATACGCGAACGCTACAGAATCTTACAATTCGAAAATCACTTTTCTTTTTATCGAGGAACAAAATAAAGAAGGTGGTGGTGGTGGTGGTGGTGGTGGTGGTGGTGATGGCGACAAAGGAAAAATTATAGTAGGAAAATGTCAAACTAAGGAGACGAGGAGTAGGTGGAAGGGGAACGACACAGTGAAACTTAAAGAATGCACGACAAGTTATGAAGATGCAGACTGAACTCATTCGGCTGAGGAGAGGGTCCTGTGACGGGCTGTTATCAACACCGCAGTAAACCACAGGGAATTTATTAGCCAGCTGAATGATAATCACCTCCTCATGAACAATTGTGTTGAACCCATTAACAGCAGGATAATGGAAATCGTGACGAAAGTGAAGACGGAGTTGATAATAAAAAATATGAAGATGATGAGAAGGTATAAGATGATAATAAGAAAGAAATGAAAAACGAATTTTGAGAGGCTCACACTTACTAGAACCTGTTCTTCCGTGTGCTGCGTCATATAAAAAGTACACTGTGCGTTGTTAAACAAGGAAAACAGGAAGGACTATGTCACGTCCCCGCACAGTTCAGCCACCCTGCGAGCTGAGAGCCGGGAAGATAAATGAGTGATCTGGCGTAGGCCCAGGCCTGCAAGTACAGTCCAGCCTAGAATAACCACAATCTCAAAATGCTGTTGCCAGGTTTTTCTAGGCAAATCAGCACCAGCATGCGGTGAAACTCCGCGGCTTACTGCAGAATTCCTGCTAGTCACTGACGTGAACGCCATCTACATTTAAAATGCACTTGATTCCACAAAAGTCACAGAGATCGTGCACGAATTTCCAACCCTCATTACCATATACACACACAGACGCGCGCGCACGTGCCCATGAGTTCAAGGGTGTAATACCAATAAAGTCCTTCGTTTAGAACAATTTAGATATTTACTCTGGTCACTTCACAGAGTCATATTAGTGAAATTTAGAACGTTACGTATTCAGGGCTGTACGTGGGAAGCAACGGAATGCTTACAGAATTTCCGTGGTGGAACCTTCGGAATATGACCACTCTGAAGGCTAGAGATGAAACCATAACATTAAAAGTAAGTTACGAATGTTGTAAGTGCATAACAATGACTCAGAGTCGCGTTCCATGAGGGGCTTGGGTATTATCTGTGCTGTACCTCTGAATTTTTTAACATGAAGTTAGCCATAATCTGTTGTTCTACACTGTGATCTGTTGAGGCTCCTCGATGCTCAATATAAAAACAGCCGCGAGTAAATATATTACTTATACTGTTAATGACATCCTTGAAACTATACCAAGGAGAAGCAAATATCCAATACTGGCTTGCTTCAGTAACATTATGCACTTATACCGGAGACTCTTCGCGCGACACTGAACGCTAGTGCTGAAGACAATGTTGAAAATAGCGACCGATGACGCCGACCGCTCTGCAGTGCCCATTCCTGCTCAGTCCCGCCTTGAAATTAACAGTCTATAAAATGGCTACAAAGAATGTACGTAGTATATATAATAATTAACGGAAAACCCGAAAATAAACCAAACTTACTGTAAATCCCGCAAGCATTAGTTACTTGTAGGTTTCGTAATGATACACACACCACAACCATTTTGGTTTTGACATGTGTGTAAGTATTTAACCCATGTAGGTCTGCCTTCAAATTTACATTTCAACAGGTTTGAAGAGCTACGGATTTGCCTGGTTACCTCATTACCATCTAAAATAAACGACACGCTATAATATTAATATTTAGAAACTCTGGTGGTAGTATACACATCAGCAGGTGTGGAGTGTTGCAGCCAACTTGCGGCCGACCACATGTGTAGCCACGACTCTTCTCCTCCAGATCTATTAACCCATTAAACCTATCATCACTTATAGGTGCCATATTCCGTCCAGAGTCCCAGACTGAGTGTCTAATCTGAGCAACAATTAGCTCCGCACAACAGCTTCCACAATTTATTTACTGTCACCTTAACCTTGACATAATATTGCCTCATTCATTTGACAGTATCTTTTTAATAAATAACAATTAGTTGCTCGTTGCAGAGCCCGCCATTCAGACAAGACCCTAGCCGCTCAGATGACCACGAAAATTGATATTCTTGTGAACCAAGAAGGTCTAACGCCGTGCTCGTTTCAATACTATTCTCCCATCCAAATAGCCTAAACCCACATCTAACGCGGCTCCCGAGTTCTAATTTTATCCTTCACGTTTTATCGTTGGTGTTGTCTCTGTCTTTCATGAGTGAATTTTCTTAAGAGTATTAGCAAAAAAGCACAAACATTGTGCTGGGCCTTCAGAATATACCTCAGATATTCCATTCACGTATGCATATAAAAATTCCGTCCTACTGTTTCTTTGTGGTCGCAGTTTATCGCCTGTGCCGGTGATTTTGTTCATTTCACATTGAAACTCTATACCTCACACGCATGCGTGCGTCAGTTCACATAGAGCTGCGCGTCATAAAGTTATGGAGTGAAGAATTAACGTGGCAACACCAGCGGTTATAAACATGATTATTTACTTATTTATTTATTCTATTCGACATATACTGAGTAACCTGCGAGTCAAAACCATTCACAGTCAAGCAGTAGCAATAGTGACCAATTAAATGAATTTCAAATAGTGCAACAATTAGCGATGCCCAACTGATCTATAGCTACGCTGCCTGTAGTCTACCTCTTTTGTTACGACGGGTATCGGAGGTCTTGCTTTCGCCCCACTGTTCGTGTAAGTTTCCTCTCCTGTCACCCAGAACAGAGACCGCCACAATTCAGTACAACAGTGCATTAAATGACTATTGTGAAGTCTTTGGATTTGAATTAAGAGATCTATCTCATTTCAGGCATTATAAACATAAGAAAGAGAATCCCCATACCCAACTTATCAGTGGCGCTTAAGTATGTGTGAAGTTGTTTTTCAAGAGACATAAGAGTGGCGTGTAAGATGCTCTTCACTAGTCGACAGACATTCCAGTTAAGCCAGAAATCTGCGTTTCGTAGAAGCAATGCGTGGGTTACGTGAAGGACCACTTCTTCCTACTGATGCAGATGCACATCGGATTGTTTCTATGACGTCACACATTTCCATCGAGACACTTGTTTGTGTTTTGTTCTCTGTTTATTTGCCTGCAAAAATGCTCAGATTCGAATCGGATACTTCCAGCTTACAAGTCTTATCGAATGCACGGTGTAAAACTGAAAGTGATAACTAGACCCACCCTACTTTCAGTGCGGAACAGTGTATCAGTTGTTGATTCCGCCGGCCTATCGCGCACGTATCCACGACACACACATGAAAATTGAAGAGCTGGTGAAACACTGGCGGGACGAAACCGAACATTTCCGAAATTATTCTATCACACATATTTTCTGTATTACAAATGTACGTGATACAGCCTAGTTCTGAACCCGTGACCGTGCAATGATAGTTGTCACATAAATGTCTGATATGTGCCAGAGTCTCAGGAAAGCTACTTGTAGTGTACTGCTATTGAAACAGCCGTCCCGATGACGATGACAACCTGATGTTGATGATGGTGATGATGATGACAATAATAATAATAATGTGAATCGGCACGTTGTATTTGGCATAGAGACCAGCTACGAGCTGGACCGGCCGGGGTGCGAACACCGGCAAGGGCAAAATATTTTCTCTTCTATGTATTGTTTGTGTGTAAATGTGTACTGTACTACTGCCACCGGGTGTCAACCCAATTGCAGTTAACAAATATATCAATATCAAAACGGTCCAGAATGGCTATAGGGCCCACCTAGTCCCGCATTTTTTCCCCGGGGGTAAGGCGGCCGAGGACTGAAGCTTACCTCCATCTAGTACCGACATTTATAATGTGCTGAGTTAGGCCTCTTCCCCCATACGCCTTCATGGCTTGGGCAACGACTTTAATAATAACAATAATAATAATGAAACAGTGCTTTATTATTAATGTGCTGGCAAACAGCTGAAACACTGGGGTTATTGGTGCGAATTCTTCTCGAAAATTGAACCAACTTCTTCTCCGGTTATTGGTTCTGTGTGTCTGAGGTTAAGTAAAGTGAGCTTAACAGAACCCTCATCCAAGAAAACGTAGCGACTGCGTATAGTATATACAATTTGGTAAAGCAGTCCCATTACAGGCCTGAACAGGCCCAGAGGGTTCCAGGAAGTTAAGGTTCCCAGATTTCGTGACAACGGCACAGGATGGTGGTACGGTTGTCAGCCTTACGCACCTGCCGCCTTTACCCCCAGGAAATAATCCTGGTACTTTTATGTCAATGAAAAATCCAATGACACCAGCTGGGATCGAACCAGCGACCTTCCGATTTGTAGCACAGCAACTTAACCACTGTGCTACCGCGGTCCCCATAATACAATATAATAAAATATTTATTTGTTGAGTCTTCGACATGTATCTCCGGGGGCGGGTCTGCTAACACCAGGTTTTCTGCAGTACCCAACATTTACCCTTACCTCACAGGTGAGCGTGTATAAAAGTTACACGTTTAGATTTGATTCTAAATCGAAAAAATAAAAACAGATGAAACTTAGCAATATGGGTGCACGACAGGCCCACCAGGGGTCCCATTCGGCGATGATATTGGCATTTTATTTATAAAAATTTATTTTTTAAAACTACACTCTTAGTAAGGACTTACGTAACGAGAAACGAATATATATTCAGCACAACTACCATTAGACCTTAAAAAGTTGAACTTCAAGTGACGATGTTGTAAGCAGGAATGTGCAGGAAGACAGGTCGAATTTACATGAAAAAGTTATGAACAGATCATTTCAGTGACCGATTCATTTCAGCTGTCCTCCGTGACACTGCGGGCTCAGATTATATTTAAATCAATAAAAACCGTGTGCTATACATATGCGCGCAGATCATGAAGACATTTGTTTATAAAGTAAAGCTTCAGCATCTCATGGCACAATTCTACGGCAACGTGTTTCGTACGGAGGTGACTGGGGACTGTTAAAATAAAGTCAGTGCACAACACCGCAAAATGTGGTCAACCTTTTTCACACGTCATTAACAACCAGAATCCTGAAGAAAAATTTATTGCGCTGTCCGCGTTCGTACGAGGATAAGTTACAGTGTAAAATAGGCCTATTTAAGATTCATGTAGCCTCCGTCCCAACCGAGCCCCGCTAAAGACCCACTGATGGTCAATGCAAGTTTTATCTGGCTCAACCAAACGCTTCCTACCACACGGATGGGTGTCCATGAATGGGTCAGATGTCGAGATGCACGGCTTAGCTCAATAATGGGGGCACGGATAATTTTCGTCTTCAAGGTTTTAACGGGTATGCCCTTCGGCAAAAAAGGAAGTAGGTGTTATTGGGTAAGTTTTGACACATCATTAATACACAATGAATTATTACAGAGTTAATAAAGATACTGGCATACCCTTGATAGTTCGTTACAAGACCACGACAGGTTTCTAGTCTGCCCTTAGCAATAAAAGGAAGATAAGAACCCTTAGTATTAAGCATATTGTGGCCGACGGACTAGAGCTGTGTAAATTTACGTCGTCTATTATGACAGTTCTTCGCATTCCAAGAGTGACATATCCAACAAATATGTCTCCAGCTTCTGCGATTGATCAGGCAAAGAAGAAGGCCCTTAAGTTCTTGGTTCATCAAACTTTCTTCAGAAAATTTCATAATCTTCATGAATAAAATTACTTCAAATACGTATCTCTGGGAACACGATGTTCCCAGCGAAAACCGCTGAAAAATTACGAACAGCTTCGGGCCAAAAATATAAAATTTACGATCCATTAAAACTATCAAAACAAAATTTGCATCGGCCTACTTCACAGCGAAACCAGATCATTTCAACCTTATAATCCGGATGGACTCAACGGAAATAAGTGAAACCTGAGAAGTTACTGGGTTGTTCCGGTGTAGGATAAAGACAGAGCTGCACAGGTGAATACTGAGCCTCGGTTTTTTTGAAACTCAAATTTTAAGATACAACCATTTTCGCCAACATAAAGAGGCAGCATGCCTGGGATTTGAACTGGCCTTCGGCTACACCACATACCACATGTAATTACATCGTCTCACTGAGTTTACATTTTAAATCAGCACAAACACAGATGGACATGACGCGGCTAAAATACTTGTTTCCATACGAGCTCTTCTTAGTAGTCTGCCTTCGTGAACGAAACAAATCTGTTTCAAACAAGATATAGCGACGTTATGAACTTATAGAAGTGATACAAAATAATACTAAAGCTCAACGTCATTATTCGGCAGAACTGTCTTCAAATAACGCACTCATGTGCTCGGCCATAGTAACATCAATTACCCACGAGCTAAATTTAGCTACAAAGGGTTCTGCTTCTCTCGCAACTGATTATAGCGGAGTCGAAAATCTGTATGACGACATATTTTGTGTTTCATGACGAAAAATAGCAATGCGACTTGCGGGCCACGTAAGAAACCAGAAATTTGATCCGCGACGTCCGCGAAACAGTGATCTGTAAAAATTCACCCTACAACAGGCCACGAAGGCCCAGAGGGAAAGTACACGTACAGCTCTACTCTTTCTTTAACCTCGGCGCTAGATGGGGGTGGGTGGTCAACGCCACGCCCCGGCCGCTTTACTCCTAAGAAAGATCCGGTAGGCTCTTACAGGAGGCTGGGTGGGCCTCAAGGACAGTCTGGAGGGGTGCGGAAAATCTCGCCCCCACCGGGATTCGATCCCCGGACTATCCAGCCCGTAGCGAGTTGTTATACCGACTGCGCTATCCCGGCTTTTATAGTGGTTTGTTTCCGAGACTACTGATTGCAGTTCTGTCGTCCATGATGTCGGAAGTACAAGGCTCCGAACGGAGAGATGTACATGGCAAGTGGGGGAGGAAGAGGAGGGAGAGGAGGCGGAGAAGAAGAAAAAGAAGAAAACGAAGGAGGAAGAAGACGATTTATTTATTTACTTATTTACTATTCTGGTTAATTTAACGAAGCCGTTAGTAACTCTGAGTAAACAGCAACTAATGGAAAGAGAAAGACCAACGAAAGAATAAGCAGTAAGAGCCTTAAACAAAATATTTAGCTTAATGATACAGGCTTGTTGTATTAACAGTCTATGGCTAAACCATCTTTCGGAAATTTCTTGATGCTGGTTGTATACCTATTCGCGAGTCCATCGGCTCTACAGCATTCAGTATAATAAATAAATACAAATAAATAAATAGATAGGAGTTGCAAGAAACACGGGAAAAAAATTGTGGTGCCGAGAAACTTGTGACTATGGCCTACACATACACGACAGGTGAGTAGCAGATGGTATACGTCGTAAGTGCACGTAGTCACCACTGGCCTTTAAGCACTTATCCCACCGCGGCACCAATGCTTGTACTCGACGTAGAGGAAATCGGTGTCTAGTGTCTGAAACTAAATGGCGACAGCTTGCTTCACGTCAGTGTCTGTTACAAGTCGTTTGCCCGCTAGGCACTTCCTAAAAGGCCCAAGGTGATGGGGGTCAGTGGGGCCGAGATCGGGACCGTAGGGGAGACGGCCCAACTACAGCGACGTAACTAGTCACAAGTCCGGTTGGCAGAATGGATTTTGCGAAAAGGCAACTACGCCTAATTCAATTACACTTGTGCACCGCCTCCTATTGGTTG
>Ga0123354_10002950_pt1 | contig 23098 bp, 13 predicted proteins | sample TergutLab28metaG_2_FD_97872 | JGI IMG/M metagenome (GOLD analysis project Ga0123354, IMG submission 97872) | Labiotermes labralis P4 segment gut microbial communities from Petit-Saut dam, French Guiana - Lab288 P4 | ecosystem: Host-associated > Arthropoda: Insects > Digestive system > Gut ... | reverse complement strand
CTCACGGAACTCTGTTGTGTTGTTGGTGTGTTCGTCTTCAGACGTATGAATTTTCTATGACTCTAATGATGTACGAAACAATCTATAGGAAAGTGCAAGTTCTGCGATTCCTACATTCCAGAACCTCTTCTTATTGTTTAATTAACATGCGCGTCGGAGATTAATGACCTGTAATAGGGACGTAGCACGTATCCGGCCAGTTACAAAGGATAGACCTCTTCTGTCCGAACTGATTTAAAGTTTTGTTGGTTCACCGAACCAATTCTCTCAGGCGGTAAATTTTCTGATTTATATTCCGCCATGTGTTCGAGTCCTAGGTTTTGCGTGGTTTTTGTCAGTCCCCTCAGACAAGTTGCATGATAATACCTGAACACACCTGTACATCGGAAGGAGAAACCTTGACCACATTTCAATACAAGTGGTGAATTTTTAAATTTTTACGTTTTTACATTTTTACATGCTTTACATTACGCATTTTAATACTTTATATATATATATATATAATAATAATAATAATAATAATAAATTACTGGCATGTACGTTTAAAGTTTCAGTTATAATTAGAAATTGTTGTTTACAAGTTTTCTTCTGTAGATATATTTTAACTGGTGCCTCATAACGGCTTTCACTTAAGCCGAAACATGTAGCACGAACACGATCGACAGCAAAATATTGTCTAAACTATAGTTGTAATTGACGGTCCTCTTCATCTGTCTATGAAAATAGGCCACCACCACTTCCTTCAACATCCTGTCCGATGTATTATTCACTAATCATCCTCCTTCTCGGCCCTTATGTCCCTGTCCTCCGCACTGTTGACAGTTACAGTAATAGGTAATGTAGCAAGTTTACCTGAGTCTACTTGAGTCGGGCTTGATGTTCTTGCTGCAGTCCGCATTGAACTACGATTGTTAAAGTGAATTAGAAGATGGAAGGTGTTTCGAGGAAAGAGGCTGTGATGTGTTTTGTGTTCTATGTATCTGTACCAAAACTTGCAATTTCAATTAGATTGACATTAGGTTAAGCAACTTACGAAGAGGTGTTTTGATATACTCCAATCAGCTATAAATATATGTTCCAGATAACCTAATAGGCCTGGTCGATTGCTGCTAGAAGATTAGAAAAATGTACCTGATTGGAAATTTCTAAAGAAAAACGCTTTAACTGATACTAATCCGTAACGTAATGGTCAATTTTTTTATGAGATTGGAAGTATTTCATAATAATTTGAAACAAGAATTTCACGTAACAAGTATTTTAAAAACTATGTGTTCCTACGTCACAAAGAATACTCAAGATCTGCATGATAAAGTTTAATCTGTTAATGATATTCAGAGAAATAATCCCACTTTATTATGACAATTAAATTAAGCCTCCAATATGTTCTATGAGAGTATGTCAAGATATTACATTAAAGCATTAGACACATCTGAGGCTGGTTATGCATTAGATATACTAACACCGCAACGTGCACTGTCCTTTCGGAAAGAATGTGCAATATATTTATTGAAGGTTACAGTAGCCTGAAATACGCTCCGACCGTCATGATACAAGTTGCGTTTTCATATCTTCTCTGATAGGATCACGCAATCCCCCTCCCCCTTCCTCCCGCCACAAACGAAACAACAAAAGTTTTTGTTGCGCTTCAAAACCCATTTAAATACGACTCACACGATCTATTGCACCTGATACATTTCAGATGCTTTAAACTGGACAAGTTTCCAGCATGCGATGGATGATGAATTTCCTATTTAGGTTCGAGACGGTGGATACAGTGGCATTATCTTCCGGCTATGGCTGACCGTAAGAAGCTCCTTCCCCTTATTATAAAACTGGAAACCAAGATATGAACCTTGCGTGACCAGTGTTCTCTCATGGTTGTAACATATCGAGCCAGATGGGGATTGCAGCCTCTGGGTACATCGTTACATCTGGAAACGCTACAATAAACACCACACACTCTCTCTCTCTCTCTCTCTCTCTCTCATACTATTGGTAACGATTCTAACTTGTTTCGTTATTGCCGGATTAAAAAATTGTTCTTTCTTAGCTTCTTCGACAGTCACTTTGCTCCCATCTTAATGTAGCCACGTGATACCATAATATTTTCGCGCCATCCCACGCCCTTCTTCATCATTTCTTCTTCGTTCGTGCTAACTTATAAAAGTGAATTTTTAATTTCCCTTTCAATATCCACTTACTATATTCATACTAACTAAGCTTAATCACTCGTACAAACTTCAAGTCTATTGAATGCAATCGTAGTAATTACTTAAATGTGACTACACACTGAAGGAATTCTCCACGTCGTTAAGTTACAACCAGTAATCATGTAAAATGTCGAACTTGCCAAATGGGATGTCAAACAGAACCCCGTAAGCATGGCAACTTGTGGCCGTAGCATACGTCACAACACTCTAAGCCTAGCCAACTTGGTTTGACTTCAGAACCCGGTTAAAGATGAAAAACTGTAACCATGATAACGAAGTGTGACACATGGCAAGGCGCAACTCGCATGCTGTGTCATATATAACGCCCTCTCTGATGTAAAATAATAATGATATAAATCTCAAATTCATATACAAAAAATAAAAAAAAAAATCTGTTCTATACAGGACTTGAGTGTTGTAAATCTCAATAAAAAGACGAAGGTATCTTGAAGCTACTATTATTAAGTGCATGCGCCTGTCTTAACCAGCTGTTCTAATTATTTTACTGGCTAGCTAGTTAAATATCTAACTAGTATCTTGGAAACAGCGTCTTCAGACTCTAAGAGTCACTCGGTAATTTGTTTCAGTTTATACAGAGTATTTTTTCGACACGGATTTGAGTACTACAGTGAGGGGGCTGTCATCGAATGCTATGCAGTAATTGTTGTCGTCCGCTCTACGGCGTGCAGCTCTGTCTGTTGCAGAGCGAACTGGGCTGTCGATCACTATGCAGCAGTGTAGCTATGATCTGGTTTGTAGGTTTTGTGAGTGGGTTCCATGTTCAGCTGGACATTCTGTAGAACCCAATCATTCGCGACTACGTCTTCAAGAACCCGTTACTGGTTCCTATTCCTAGCCTTATGAATTCAGTCATTCCCCCTACCCTACTTACTTAGGAGCCACTTCCCTTCGTATTAGTCCCATAAAATTTTGTAACTTAATAATGTATACCAATTCGGATTATTATTCTTCATCTGTCATAGAATATTTTATCTGGTCTACTCCAGGCAGAATTGTGTCTGAGCCTATGACAGAGGTATTTAATAGAGCTTCTTGACAGGGTAATCTGGGAGAACATAGTCACTACAGCAGTGACTACGCTACTGGCTGGACGTCCGAGTAATCGTGGGTCGATTTCCGACAGGAGCAACAAATTTATCTCTTCTATAAAGCTTTCGGACTAATTCTCGGGCGCACTCAGAAAATAGGGGCGCTTTCCCCAGAAATAAAGCGAACGTGGCGTGAAGTTCACTGCTCATGCCCATCTGGTTCAGAGATTAAGCATGAGAAGAGCTATGCCTTGTGCAGAGGGACAAGTCATCCTTCGCAAGGCCCCAGTATACGCAGGACCACCAACATAGGAACCATGAAGATCGGTGCGTCCTTCCCTTCGGCGGGATTCCTTTCAATTGCTTCTCGCTTTTTATTTAATTTTTGACATCCTGACGGTGTTTCCTCAATGACGTCAGCAGTCCCGTAAGGGCTAAAGCTGTGGCGTAATGTGGACAAAAAGGTTTAAGAGGCTGTCGTAGAAGCGTTATCACTATCAATTTAGCTTAGACTAAGCAAAGCTTAAAGTTTAAATTTTTAGTTCGTCTTGTCGGTTAAGCAGTGCTAATCCATTGTGAAGTTCTAACGTTCTGCCCTGAATTCGGAGACATATCTTCATTAGGGAAATAACAGAATACACTGCATATTTGCAAATTACAATGGAATATACTTTTCTATTTTATTACAAATATACCTACCTTTTCTAAATTATAACAAAGTCCAAGTTCTGCGCATTCTTTGAAAGAAGTAATTAAAAGACGGACAATGTACATATAACGTATCATCGAGGCGCGTTCGTGCAACCAATGTTGCAGTGGAATATCAATAAGTATTACATATTATGAGTGTGTGTTTGTAGCCTTAGGTATCCAGCATGTAATACGTATGCGCCATATTGTCATCTGTGTCTTATCCGCCTCTACCATATTCTTCCACATTATCTTACAAACGGCAAGATTTTTTTTAACAAAACGTTATTGAACATAAAATACATTTTGATTTTCTCTACAACTTCGAAACATTTCTCATTTAAGAGAAGAATTCAGCGAGATATGATAAAAATGTACACAGTTCTTCACGCAAAGTACCCGTTTTATTTTGGCAGATTTTAATGAATCTTGAATTTTCTCAACATACATAGTTCACACACCAACAAATGCACTATTTATTAACTTGGTTAAAAGTTTTAATTTACATTAAAATACACAATAATATCGCTCCTACATGTTTCGGTCTTTAATGACCATCGTCAGGGAGCTTTATCTGTATCTAACTAAAGTTATATTTATGTTAAAACACTCGGTAAAATTACGTCGTTGTATAAATTAGGTGATATGGCAGCATGTCGTAGAGCGGCATGTGTGTTTTGTGCAGTGCAGTGCAGAATCAGTCTCATTCTGCACTGCACTGCACTGCACACAACACACATGCCGCTCTACGACATGCTGCCACATCACCTAATTTATACAACGACGTAATTTTACCAAGTGTTTTAACATAAATATAACTTTAGTTAGATACAGATAAAGCTCCCTGACGATGGTCATTAAAGACCGAAACATGTAGGAGCGATATTATTGTGTAGTTTAATGTAAATTAAAACTTTTAACCAAGTTAATAAATAGTGCATTTAATGGTGAGTGAACTGCGTAGATTTCAAAATGCACAGTGCAACGATAAAAATTTCTCAAAAGATATCGAAGACTACTCAAATACGAAATTTCATGAAAGGTCGTTCGGTGGGAGTCGATTTGTTCCATGCGGACGGACGGACGGACGGACAGACATGACGTAGGTAATAGTCGGTTTTAGCAATCTTGCGAACACGCCTAAAAAGACCGCTGAATGCGAAAGTGTACGTTAATCCCCATTCACCTTTTCTTCCAAAATTACAGGATAGTTTTAGACAAAACTCCATATTGGGAGACCAGTAGTATTCTAGGAAAATTAATTTTTATTGTTCACATGAACTCAGATATAATTGCATATGTTCCCACCATATGGATCGCCGTAATAAGTTAAACAATAGCAAAACAAAATATGCATTTTATTATGAATTTAAGAAAGTGCAATTTGTATATAACCAAAAATGGAACCATATGAACACCACTGAAAACGCCTGTATTCTTAAAGAAACCAAGAACAGTACTTAATGATAGAAACAGAGTGGTCGAAAATGTAATATGTGAAGTATCTTTATAACATTAATATATATATATATATATATATATGTGACTTAATATCCCTCATGCAAAACCCAGACACCACGTTCTTGCCTGACGTCCAGTACCTTCCTAAATGTGATAATAGTGTAGAATGACTACAAGCCTTCAATAGGGTTAAGTACGTAAACATTTGCTTTCATAATAAACTATACGCCTAAAAGAATTAAGTGGAAATAAAATTGTTGTATATCAAATTAGTACTATTTATAGGAAGTTTTACAACATACCAAAAAGAAATACACAAGAGTTATGTAGAAAATCTTATCTACACCTGTTAAATAAACAAGAAGTGAGAATCTTTATGTACGAATTTCATTGAGACAATGAGCAAGAAATACACGCATAACATAGAACTCTAAAGAACACACAGTATGTTATATTACCTAATTAAAATATTTTATTAGAGTAATTTCAAAATTTTGAATAACAGAATACCTGATATCCCATCACCAAGCCAAAAGAAATTCTCATGAAGGTGCACTTATAATAAGTAATGTTAACATTAAGAAGTATTTTAGAATGCATAATTTGTCACATTTTACAGCCCTCGAATGTAATGGAATATGAGAGTCAACATGTACCGCAAAAAGTGGTGTAAAATTCAGATCTTTGTTACTAACACAATTAACTCAACTGTACACACACACACACACACACACACACACACACACACACATATATATATATATATATGTGTGTGTGCATTTTTTAAATTTTGATAAGGATCTGAAGATGATCAAGCTTTGGTCAAAACATGCTGCCAAATAAAAAAAAACTAATGAATATTATTAATAATTTTGTCGATGCTATTAAACCTTTATATAACAAAACGGTATTCCTAATTAACTTACTTGTTCTCCTAACTACACCTGGGTAACGCAAAGCTTGTATAAAACCCTTTTGAGAAACAGACCTATGTAAGCTCTCCTCCATGTTGTGTATTGGGTTTATAATCTAAAAACCGTGAGTTTCTAATCCCTCAACTTGCTAAACAAAGTTATTTTCTTGTCTTACTGTATAACATTTGTAATTGAGGAATAAAAATAACAAAGCAGCATAAGTGACAATTTTTTTGCAGTGAATGCACAGCGCAGTAGAGAAAAACCATTCAATAGATTTACACACCGTCAATTAACGTACAATCCAAGTACTGAACCACAGTCCGTCTCGCAGCAAAGCGAAAGGTACGAATTTATTTCGCTGTTCAAAGTCTGACAAGAGACAGGATACAGGATACACCTTTGTTCGTGAATTGTTAGAACAATTAAACACGTTACGGCTTGTGACGAAAATACAGTAATAATTCCATGACTGCAGAACATTTTAATTCTCTACTGCGATCGAAATGGTCAAAAATGAGTATACTTTGTCTTCTAGTGCAGGTTGCTTCTGTAGACCCCTTAAACTATAGTTAGGGGTCAGGTAAAACACTTTATTATAATGTTTTAAAAGGTTAGTAACCTGGGGCTCGAGGTATTCTGTTGGCTATATTTTGTGCTGCAGTCAGATTAACGTGGTAAAAGGCGTAGAAAAGAAATTTAAAGAAGCAGCCATGCCTGATGGAGTGTGGAAATATGATTGGGGGCAGAACAGAGCCCGAGGGACAATGCTGATGCTGCTGGTGCTGGTGCTGCTGCGTATGGTTACATTTATGTATAGTGGCAACCTTTCATCCGAAACTTGGAGGTGCTGCGACACGCAATGGGAGCGTCACTGGGACGAAAAATTCTCCGCTCATGCACCGCCACACAGTCTATCCCACAGCACCAAGAGAATGTAATATTCTATACCATTTGAAACCAGCGCGTTATTAACTCTAGTCATAAAAAATACGGTTCTCAAGAAATTCTACGCCATGAGTTAATTATGTGCAACTGATTAATATTTTACCACTTAATTTTGTTGAAGTGGTATGCGGTGGTACAGCTGGTTGAGACCCTGCGGAAGCTGATAGTTTTGATTCCCGATGGGGTCAGTGGACTTTTCATTGACTTCATCCTTCCGGTCGCACTATGACCCTGGGATAGACTGAGCCTCTAACAGAAATGAGTACGAGGAAAAACTCCTTGGGTCCGGGGTGGGGGAGGGGGGTAGAGAAATAAAGGTGGCCGGTGCTTAGGGGTGACAACCTTGCCAACTTCATGTGAAGACTGTTTAGAACTTCTGGAAGCCTCAAACTCCTTGGGTCCTAGGGACCTCTACAGGCCTGCATAGAAATACCTTCAACTTCACGCGGTCTAAGGTGTGGGTCTACGGCCGCTCGTTTGCTGGGATTATGGAGTCGAATCCCGCCGGGGGCATGGATGTCTGCCGCTTGTGAGTGTTGCGTGTTTTCACGTAGAGTTCTATGCGACGGACCGATCGCTCGTATACAGGAGTCCTACGGAATGTGGTGTATCAGTGTGATCGATAAACCTCATAGAGGAGGCCTAGGTCAACTAGGGCAGTCGAGCCATAAAACAAAACTTGATTTAAATGATAACATCCCTTTTATTTGGGGGGTAACCAGTTCGAACCCGCGGTAGCACAGTGTTTAAGGTGCTGTGCTACAAATCGGAAGGTCGCTGGTTCTATTCCAGATGGTGTCATTGGAATTTTTCATTGACATAATCCTTCCGGCCGCACTATGGCCCTGGGGTCGACTCAGCCTCTAACAGAAATGAGTACCAGGGGCATTTCCTGGGGGTAAAGGCGGCCGGTGCGTAAGGCTGACAACGTTACCAACATCCTGTGCCGTTGTCACGAAATCTGGGAACCTTAACTTCCTGGAACCCTCTGGGCACCTCGGGCCTGTAATGGGACTGACTTATCTTTTACCCAGTTCGAATCTAGGCGGTCTCTTAGCAATAAGCAGGATGTCCTTTTATTTGCGATATGACCTTACCAGACGTAAAGTACTTGCAGTATACAGACCAAGTAATGACCGAGATGTCGCTAAGAATCTGTTAAGTGACAAGTAGTCCACCTGGCATTTTCAAGGCATTCTTTATAAGGAAACTACTTAAGTTCTTAAAGGTAATTCAAATTTGTCCCTGTAGGCGCCACATAGTGGGGGAAATGGAACTATATTTCGACTATCCAAACGTCGTGAGTGATGGAGGTGAGTGGTCATGTTCACATGTCGGATGCTTTAACCCGCGGGAAACAGCCGTTGATAAATACTAAGTAGGAGGTCAGGTGGAAACTCCAGTAGTTTTGGACACTTTGAAGAAGAAAAAAATCCGTTGTCCATACGTGAGATGGTACAAATTCCCGTCTTGCAGTCCACAGTATATCTGCTGTACCGACTATTCTACTGTGAAGAACCCAGCTCTTAGTGGACGATCTTGTCACGTTAGTAAAGAAAATATGAAGTGTGTTATTTAACAACGCGTTCAGTAGTTGAGATTACATCGTATGCAAACAGAACTATTGAAACGCTCCGAAAATGAAGACTGCATTACTTAGTGGAACGTTATATTCGTGTGTAAACAGAGTAGCCTTATCATGTTCTGTGTCGGACAGTTGGCTGTGCTGTCCACTCCACATACTACACGTCTGTGTGGCTAATGGTCCGGAACTTCTCTCTAGCATTGAATCTGTTCACAAAATGGGTGGAAGAAATTGGTTCTTCAGTGATTTGAACTCTTGCTTCAAACAGATGCATAATCAGGAACAAGAGTTCCAGCAGCCATGGAAACTGCTGCCGACTACAGCTCACCGTTTCATGTAGCAGATGTGCAAATTCGCCCAACAGTTGTTGTTTTCTAACAAGGCCGACTCTACGGAAAATAGTGGCGTATAGCATTCAAACATGTTATTATCCAACTAATGCACCAATATATAATGCGTAGATACAATTAAAATTATAAATTATTTATCTACGATAGAACCATTCTTGTAATTTTAGCCAAGTACTCTAAAAGACTCCCTGATGATGGATCCTCTGTGATGCGAAACATGTCGGAGCACTTTTAAATATTTTATAATTTTAATTGTATCTACAAATTATATATTGGTGCATTCGTTGGATAATAAACTGTTTGAATGTCATTGATGCACGGTGCAAACCTGAACATTAGCGTATAACATTTGATGTAAATATTTGTGTCATAAATTGGACTTTGATTAGGCTACTAACAACTACTCTCTACCAAGAAATGCAAGTGTAACGTTGCAGAATTTTATTCCGAACCCCTTGGTCCCTTGCTCTGGCCACAACATCCATCTTGTCCTTATTCTTAGTAATCTCAATTATATCCAGGCAAATATAGGAATACGATGGCGACCTTCCAAATGCTTTAACAAGTTTACTTAGCATTCTTGTCATTTTTGCGAAGCTTTCCTGTTGTTTGTTACTTTCTTTAAGTTTTCTTGTAATGCGGATATATTTTTTACATTATTTTTTTTATTATAACAAGTTTTCTTGTTGAGTGTGAAGGCCTTTCATAATAAAACCCTAAACATTTTGCGCACTAGGCCCTTTTGTCTGCTTCAGTTAACAATTCATTGAATCGGCCAGACGTTTTGTAGAACTCTATGGCGAGGGATAGGCAAGTCGCATGGTCTGTACCTATAGAAGACAGCAGAAACCCAAAATGGAAGACCTAGCCAACATCCGCGCACATTCGAACCCAAAATTCCAGTACTGTGGAAGAAATTACCTACAGTGAACAGCCGAGACACTGTGGTCGGCGTCATAATAATACCAATAGCACAGATTCAGTTAGCTGTTTTTAACACTACTGATCGCTTTTATAAGAAGGAATAAGGATCTGATGAAGAACTGTGTAGTGTAATTAACTCGGGTCTCATTAAGTTGTGCTGTAAATTAGGACAAGCAGCGATATCGTCAATTTAAAGAACTTCCGAAATCAAAATCATTCTGAATCGTGAGCTAAGAATTCCAGCTGCAGTGTTACCAACGACATTCGGTTTTCAGAGTGTCATGTTTTTATGACGTGTCGCAAATGTCGAAATAGTACACTTTACAAGCTTAGATTTTATGCGCAGATGATGATGATAATAATTCTATCAGGAGTTGCGTTTTCTTATTTTATTAGCACTTCAGCTGTCTGACTTTTGAATTTTCCTTTTTCATTTATATCTACACTTTAAAAACCCGTGTGAAGGTAAACGCCTTGTATTAACTATGATTTGACTATAATTTAAGCATGTTTCCGCTTTCAGCTAAACCTCCTACACTTTCAATACACAAAGTTCATGTTGTTAACTTCGTCTTTATTCACCTTTCGCGTTCTGTTTGGATAGGAAGTGCCTGTAAGCATGCACATTATTTAGCTTCACTATTTATTTACATGTATGTGGTTTTGTGCTGCTGTATTCTTCTTTACATATCTGTCTGCCCATTTCTATGTTCGTTTGCCATCTAAACCCTTTAAGTTAATATTCCTAACTTTGCAGTGAAAAAATTTCTATTATACAATGCTTATATCTCATATGCTGCCCATATTTATCTCTCTCTCTATATATATATACATATGCACACATGCACACACATACCTACATTCACCCCCCCCCCACACACACACACACACACACGCACGCGGATTCATCCAACAGGCTTACATTAGGTTGAGCATTTCGAAAACCTCTCAATTTAAGCTTGTTTAAGTTACGAGATTTGATTGATTTTTTACTACGTATATACTTGGAAATCGAGAAGAATGAGATGGGCTGGGCATATGGCGCGTTTGGATGAGGAGAGGGGGTTTATAGGGTCTTGCTGGGGAAACCGGAGGGAAGGAGACCACTGGGGAGGCCTAGGCGTAGAAGGGTGGATAACATTAGGATGGATCTCCAGGAGGTGGGATGTTGATATATGGACTGGATTGGGCTGACCCAGGATAGAGACAGGTGGCGGACGCTTGTGAGCGCGGTAATAAACCTTCGGGTTCCGTAAAATGCGGGGAATTTCTTGACTAGCTTCAAACCAGTTAGCTTCTGAAGAAGGACTCTGCACCATGGATTAAGTAAGTATATACTTGGAACAGAGAATATTAGTGGTATCTATTACGCTTACGTGCATTGTCATTTGCTTTAAAATTTACAGATCACATTAGTACTTGCTTCTGACAATCACGAAGAGGTTTTTTTTTTGTATTGCCTCAGCACTAGTCTCGTGAGAAGTATTATTCGATATGGGAAAGACATTAAATTGTATGCTTTGTTGTATCGTCGTCTGGGTCATCCTAAAGAAATAATCCCCTGTTTTATTCACTTAATTTATTGTACTTACAGTTCAATCTTCACTATCTTTATAAATTTTTCCCACAGTGCTTACAGCTCTCTTAGAACTATAGTGGTGCACTTCACTAACATTCGGAAAACACAAAGCTCTAAACTGAATATAAGCAACCATGTACGATAAGTGACGCGAAGCTCTCCAGATACTTCATTAGCATGGACAAGGTACCCAGCTATTACTCTTTGGTATGCATTAATTTTAACATGGCTTGGGAACCATTCAGGCTCTCGAGTGCAAGTTAAAATGAAATTAAAATCCACTTCCTCCATTCCATAGAGGGGTCATAACAAAAACCAACTCTATATAAACACTCCTTTGGAGCATTTGCCTTACTTTAGCTGCACTTTTTGCATGCTCTACCGCGGCGTATACTTTGTTCTTTATTTGTTTTGTTAATGTGTGCCTTGTTTTCATTGTGTCGTAAAAGTTCTGGTATTTTACTACACATAACCAGTGTCGATTTAACGTCTTCGTAATTCCCCTGGAACCTTAATTTCTTATTTTCAATTGCTTTCTTTATAAACCAGCACGATGACCATAAACAAAAATTTATAGGTTTCTATTTACCACAGCTTAGATTTCACTTTATGTACGACCAGGTTTCACAATAAAAATTTTTGCATTATTCCCACAAAACGCATTTGTGTGTTTTGTGTGGATCATACAAAAAACAGCGATTATTTCGGCATACAGTATTAACTGATTAGTTTTTATACCGCGACGGATTTGTTTACTGTGCGGTACGATTTTACTCTTTAAAAATAATTCGGATATATCTTTGTCTACAAAAGGGGAAATCCTGGTGTCATTACGAGAATTAACGATCATTTGGAAGTCCGGGAGCACTGGAAAGAAAAGCATTTCACTTTATCTTACAAGAGACATCAATTTCACATATGTTGTTAATATATATTTTTTACGATGTTCTATCAATTACGGAAGTTATTCAACGCTGAGTATAATGAAATGGTTTCTGGGTCAGGAGGGAGGATACAAGCAGAAGCCGCTGTTTAAACTAAAGTTACTGCATAAAATTTCAAAGAGTTCCATTCACTTAATTCTCAACCAACCCTAATTTCAATGGATACATTCCTGTGTCATACATATTATATTATTTGTGTATGCGTGTTGTGATATTTCGTTTAAGGTGAAAATGCCGAAAATTATGGACAAATATATTTAGGTACCAATTCAGTTAAAAAATTATTTTAAACTGGTTTTCAAATTCTACGTTTGTGAGACCGTGCATCATTAGAACAACAATGTAAGCAAACAACAAGATGCAAAATTTTATTTTATTGATCTATTGAATCTGCTGTGCGTGTTTCGGGCGACAAACTGCCAATCTTGAGGAGCACTTTTGACTGTATATACAGCTTTGGCACAATGCACCGATATTGCTTTCGACCGATGACAAGGTCTTGTTACCGGCCGGCAGCAATCTCGGCCCATTGTACCAAAGCTGTATATACAGTCAAAAGTGCTCCTGAAGATGGGCGAGTTTGTCGCCCGAAACATGTACAGCAGATTCAAATAGATCAATAAAAAGATCAATAAACGAAAACTGTTGCATCTTGTTGGTTGCTTACATCTTTGGTTTTCAAATCTTTTTCGAAACTGATGATTCAAATCTCCAGGATGTTGCACTATGTCGCTTGGATTTACTAATCCTAATGACGTAACATCGCAGAATGATTGAATCCTCCATCCCGGCGCTTTCAGAACCTCAAATCTTTCATTCGAAACCTCAGAAGAATCTGAATTGGAGGTGTTAGTAATGAAATGTGCGATTATATAATGAATTTAATTCACATTATTCTTGCCACCTTCACTGTCAGATATGTGTGTGTTTTTGATAATTAAAACAGGAAAAACTTAAGAAAAACTGGAGTTCATGCGTCACAAAACAAAACGGAATCTATGGCTAGGGTTTTACAAACAAATGGCGAAAGAAGTTTGTTGTCCTTGAGAAAGAATATGTTTTGAATAACAAAAATCAATTATATACAGCTTTAAAGAAAAGTGCTTCCAGAAGAAAACTGTATATTTATGTTAGTGCCAAAGAGTATGGTTTCTTTGAGGGAAAGGCCCGACCGCAAATGCCCGAGGTCAACCCAATACTGCTACCTGATATGTGCACCTGCGAGGTTCGACCACAAAACAAGTCCAGACAAGAGGGGAAAGTGTGTGTGTGTGTTCTTTGGAGGGTAAATAGCAGAACAGCGTCAGTCAATCTTGTTGCTCTTAACTCAAACACATATGGCAGTAACCTTGCCCTCAGCGGAACCACTCTGCCCAACTGCATTTGACTCGCGTGCATTCAAGTCCATGGATTGAATCCAGAAGGTGGTTAACCCGAGTCTTGTCTTTCGAAAATATTCTTAGTCTCTGCAAACCGTGAATACTGCTTCGTTCTAATATTCTCCTATACCCCACAATTCATAATAATACATTCTCAATAAATAATGTAATGTGATATAAAATAAGACAAGTTAGGAAATGTTTTTACAGCTGAAATATTATGGGGCTTTCGCTCTTCTACGAACTGGTGTTGCAGATGTTTTGTGGCTTCCCTTTTGTCCTAGTAGCATCTCTTCAAAACATCGTAACAGAAACAGTGAATAGATTGTAAACTTCTTACTAGGATATAGGGTAAATATAAACCATTTGGAGAACGTATGGAAAGGCGCATAATACACTTCTTCACATGTTTCTATCGTCCCCGGCCATTTTCGGGGGGGGGGGGATTTTTTTAACACAAAAAGTTCTTGTTTTGTAGATATTTCTTTATGTTAAATCAAACTTTCCCTGAAGATGACTGAGGACAGCCGAAACATGTTGGAAATTATGTTAGGTAATGTCATAAACGCCGCCCGTCCAGACCGGCCCTGGGTCCCACCCAGCCTCACGTAAAATGGGTACCGGGTCTTTCCCGGGGGTAAAATGCGGCCGGGGCGTGCTGCTGACCACTCACCCCCTTCTAGTGCCGCGGTCATAGAAGTGTAGAGTTGTACTTCTACCCACCCTCTGGCCTGTAACGGGATCACTAAAATGTCATAAATGTATGATTACTACATGTCTATTGCATGGTATGTGTGTGTGTGTGTGTGTGTGTGTATATATATATATATATATATATATATATATACACTCGTATATGGATTATTAAGTTATCAAATTACATTCCTTCGCCGGTGTGTAAACCTAATCTCACAAACTTGATCATATCCAGGATAAATGTAAGGGCAAGGCATATTACAGACCGTGAAGATTTTGGGCGAAGTGTAGCTTAAGCTGTATTCGTTCCAGCTATTTCATAGTCGGTATAATTGTGCGGTTAGCCTTCGTTACTCACCGGATACGGTGTTATCGAAATCATAGTGCCGACCTGGATGTGGTGGTGAGTAATAGGACTCCTGATGGAAATCGATCCAAGGTCTCCTATTCCCTAGCCAGTCACCTTATTTCGCTATGTTGGTACATGACTGAACCTGAAATATTAAGTACATATCTCAGCGGAATTAGAAAAAATGGCGTAAGACGTGACTCCGTGAGACGTGTACAATATAACATACAACCGACAAAAGAATGGATGGACGACAGATGCAGGATTGGCAGGATGCTCGAAACAAACTTGATGCAAGAAGAATCGTCAGACATCCGAAGAAAAGATGGACAGTCGGTCTTGAAAACAAGCTAATAGCCTACATATAAAGCAAACAGAAGAAGATTTATATGTAGTGCCAGTCTGGATAAGCTTTATTCCATTGCGGTTAAGTTTGACTGTCTGAAGACCTTTCTTTCTGTACCGTTTCTATGTACCATGAATGTTTTTTTTTTGTCGTCCACTGCAAAGCACTTTTCAGGATCGAAGCGAATGACGTAAATACAGAGGATCGGTTCTCTTTAAGTAACTCACAATTGAAGTCAGTATATTGAATCTTCGGAGGGGACAGTTCACTTTTTCTTAACTAATGACTTCCTCAGTCCTTCGGCTCATCGTGATTTTGGCTTATATCTTCAGAATGCAACACGCCATTGCTCTTATAACTAATAACATAATGAAATAGAGAATAGTTCAAATATTTTCCTCAGAGCCCTTTTGTATTACATCCTCAATTTGTGTTTTTCACTCAATGTGCAAAACCAAATTTCACAGCCACACAAATGAACACAGAGTATCGTAGATTTACATATTAACATTTTCAGATTTTAACAGGTCTAATATACGGCATACGTTTACTTACATTCAGTATTAGGTTTTACGTTTCATTTGTGAACACAATATTTCTAAATTGATTTAAATTATACAATCAGTTGTAGTTATATTTTGATTAAGTCCCTGAAGTGTGACTTTTATCTGAATAAGCTCAGTTCTGACTTCACAGAAAACACATGGCCTCTGAAGCACAATGTAAACCGTTTTGGTTTGTAGGGAACAAGTCGCTGTTTATTATGGAAGTCCAATGAATCCCACGAAGACGTTGTGTGAGAAAAGGAAGAGCGGATTTTCAACGCAGGCTCTTCTTATAATGTGCATTTTTTTATCTCAGTAATTAACCAACTTGATGCACAAAATTTTTGTTTTACAATAAGTTTATTTCATGCCTCTACATGTTTCGAGCACATGTGCTCATTATCAGGAGGTCAAAATTGTATTATGCAGCCTCTGGTATCATCACACCTGTAGGTGGCCGTCCGGTGCGAACTTATTGTGAAACAAAAATGTTGTGCATCAAGTTGGAGGTTGCTATCCAAAAATTTAAAGATTAAAATATATAGAACTATAATTTTGCCGGTTGTTTTGTATGGGTGTGAAACTTGGTCGCTGACATTGAGGGATGAAAGGAAGCTGAGGGTGTTTGAGAATATGGTGTTGAGAATATTTGGACCCAGGAGAGACGAGGTAACGGGGGAATGGAGGAGACTGCATAACGACGAGCTAAATGATCTGTACTCCTCACCCAATATTGTGAGGGTGATAAAATGGAGAAGAATGAGATGGGCTGGGCATGTGGCGCGTATGGGTGAGGAGAGGGAGGTGTATAGGATCTTGGTGGGGTAACCGGAGGGAAGGAGACCGCTGGGGAGACCTAGGCGTAGATGGGTGGATAATATTAGGCTGGATCTCCAGGAGGTGGGTTGTGGGTATATGGACTGGATTGGGCTGGCCCAGGATAGGGACAGGTGGCGGAGGCTTGTGAGTGCGGTAATGAACCTTCGGGTTCTGTGAAATGCGGGGAATTTTTTGACTAACTGCAAACCAGTTAGCTTCTCAAGAAGGACTCTGCACCATGGAGTAAGTAAGTAAGTAAGTTGGTTAATTACTAAGATAAATATACTGAGATGAACGCTCTGCAAAACATCAAAATTTATAATGTGCAGTGAATATGGTTAGGTTACGACGGTGAAATTAATGCAGATTAACGAAGACTTGACGATGGCATACGTTTCGCGTAAGAGGAATTGTTATACGTCAGTTGCGTCAAATCCAACGAGCTATAAAGTAGTATTCCTCCGAAATATGAAACAATTACATAACCTTTTAGATCTGAACGGCATTTTGTGTTTTCCTGTACAAAAATTTGCTCGCGCGATAATTCCGAACTTTAAGGATCGCTGTGTACCTTCAAAGTACTTATATACTTAGATGCTGCTTCCTTAATTTCTGCTATCCAAAGGAGGCAAGCAATACTGGATGCGTGTCTTTTAACAATTCTGTTCCAAATCGCATTATTCAAAATAGCTTGCTTATACATGCACCACGACGGTATGGTCGGTATGAAGTATGTGGCGTCGTTTAACAGCAGTTTTCCTTACTACCTACATTAAGTTAATTGCAAGACGACTCACACTTTAGCGCCCATTTTTCGGAGTGCTTAATATTCTTAAATTGGTCGTTTATAAGTTTAGGTCTGAGCATAGTATCAGCTTAGCGTCTGGCAGAGGCTCTTTGTATTGCGGCACAGCTATAGCGTGTGTAATAAGATTGTGTGCTAGTCTTTTTGTTTTAAACAGAATAATATTAGGGTTAGAGCACAAGCCGAAACAAGTTTCAACGTTTTTCATCAAGGAAATAAATAAGAAGAAAAAAGAGACTCAGTTTTAAACTCCACTTCTTTGCGGCTTGGTAAGAGCGACTTCACTCCGCTAAAAGCCACTACTTACAGCCTTGAGAGTCCGAGGTTTTTCTGCGGTGCTTCGTCTGAACTGCAGTATGGGTGCAAACGAGAGTAAGAATATATATTGTTTCGCTGGTTTGGAATTTATACGTTGTAAGATTCTCATTATTAATTGGCCTTGATGGTCGATCCCGGTGGCCGCGCCGTCTAAGGCTTGGGGCTGTGGCTACTTGCTTGCTAGAATTGCGGGATCAAATCCCGTCGGGGAATGGATGTCTGTCTCTTTTGCGCAATGTGTGTTTTGGGGGCAGATTTCTCTGCGACGGGCTGATCATTCGTCCAGAAAAGTCTTACTGAGTATGGTGAGTCTAAGTGAGTGTAACTTGGAACCTCAACAATGAGGAGGCATAGACCCACTAGAGTTGTAGAGCTATGAGAAAAATAAATTTAACCTTGAAGACACTTCTGTCATTGTAGGTTTTAATATTACGTCCAGCGAAATTAACAGTCAACTTTTAAAATCTCGGCCTGTGGAAGTGCTACCTTACCAAGCTTTTTGTTGTTTTTCTAAGTCGCTTCACGCAAAAGCATGAATAGTATCTCGAATTAGGAGAAGACCACTTACCCCAATATCCCTGTCAATTTATTATTCTCTAACTGTCCGATAATTCGAACTTACTATTGGGCAGTAAAGAAATAAATAACGTTAGGTCTATAGGTTACACAGCAGTTCCCTTATGTTTCCTTGTGCCATGGTTCATATGTGACGAAAATTTTACATTCAGTCTGAGTTTCTTACAGACCAAAATGAATTTTTCCCAACAACATCCCATCCAAACCCCCAGGACAATTTTTTATTCCGTACTTTCAGCAATAAATCATGCGGATTCGTTCCGCATTAAAATTTTATTTTAAGCATTTTATATTATTCTCATGTGAAATTTGTTTGAATGTCACGAATAATATAGATATTGGAGGAAAATAATTTATGTACAGTATAACAGATCTAGCTTTGTGAACATTGTTTTACGATCCGTGGTACTATAATTATTTATTATCTCCAATGGATTAAATTCGAAACAAACTGAAAGTGTTAAATTAAAAATTCGCTTTCGGAAGTTGCATGCAGATTACAATAACTTCGGTTTCGTATACGCAAAATATATTATTCACGCTGTAAATTTTCAATGTTATATATAACAACAGCCAAGTTAGTAGACTTTCACTTATCGACTCTTTGCGACTCGCCCATTTTGCGCCTTCGCCACGAGGATTTGCAAAATTGTGCCTATTTTGGCTATATTTTTCTCTCTTTATGCATATAAGAGCTTCATAACTGCTGAACGCCTTTTCGTTAAGTTTTACCTCTGGGGATATATATATATATATGTGTGTGTGTGTGTGTGTGTGTACCGACACTATTGATTTTGGTTGAATTCGGAATAAAGAACGGATGCTTTACGTGAAAAAGCAATGTGATTTTCTGCGCCTATCTCGTGGGTAAACCGCCAAGTATGAAAGTAATTAACTGCCTGCAGTAAACTATCTATTGGAAACCTAGAAGTTTATCAGCTAACTAAGAAATTACAATTTATGGAACGCAAGAGTTTATATTCCAGTTTTCACAACAGTGCGCCACTGGGCCTTAAGCTATATTCATATTAGTAAAGAGAAAAACCTGCCAAACCTAAGTGTAAATTACAAATAGTACACCCCCTGACAAAGAAAACAGACTTCACCCAGATGTTCTTTACTTTCAAAGTATAGAGTTTCATATTCATAATTAAATGCAATTTCTGTTATTGTTTTCTTCATTTGGGTGATTCTCTGGCGTCTGAATTTTATGTGCCGACGTTTCGGAAGACTGTCAGTTACATCTTAATATGTGCACCACCACCTGTTCGTACCAAATCAGAGGAGTAGAGTCCTTCTTGAGAAGCTGCCATTTCCTCAGTTGGTCAGGAAAACCCTGCATTTTATGGAACCGAATTTTCATTGTCATTTTTTTACGTTTTGTTGACCGTTCATCCTAATATAATGATAGTGTTTTTTACCAACTTGATGCACAAATCCTTTATTTTAATACACTTATTACATTTCTCTACATGTTTCGAGCATTTCTGTGCTCATCTTCAGGAGGACAAGTGTATTAACACAACATCTGGTATCGTCACTCTCGTTGGGTGACTGTTCAGTACACAGGTTACGAGAGGACTGAATCTCGTAACCTGTGTACTGAATAGTCACCCAAAGAGAGTGACGATAGCAGATGCTGTGTTAATACAATTCTCCTCCTGAAGATGAGCACAGTAGTGCTAATAAATGCATTAAAATAAAGAATTTGTGCATCAAGTTGGTAAAAAAAAAGACTGTCATTTCATTGCCGCGTTCACAACAGTTCGCCACTGGTCCCTCCCCTGAAGCATTCTTTCAATTTTACGCCATCTCAGGCTGTTTCTTTAAAATTCATATTAATAATGGTCTCTCTTGTACCCTTACCGTAGGTCTTTCAAGCTGCCCTTGAGGGTTGTCCCACGAACGGCCTGTATGCATTTTTCTTCTTCCCAATATAGGCCACATGCCCCATTCATCTTATTTTCCATCATTTGAATCACAGGAATTGCATTTGGTGAGAAATACAGATGTTTTCTAACTTGTTTAATATATCTGCATTTACATTGTGATGTCAAAAAACATTAATTCTATTTGTGATAATCCTGATAGTATAAGGGAAGTACTTCCTGCGTTATTACTCTATAATTCCAAAGGCTGTACACAATGGGCCGCAGAGTGTCGCCTCAGTTCTAATGGTTATATTGGACACTGGAAGAAACTTCCACCTGTGTAGGTGAGACCTCCTCCAACACAGTCAAAATAAATCCAGTCTGACAGGACAAAATTAACGAAGAACATGTAGCTATAAACTAATCACGCCGAAGCAAGTCACAGGAACAAGAATTAATAACACTGCAACTTGATGTTCGTAGGGAACAAGTGGTTTTTCTACACATCTCCTCATTGACATTAAAGTCTGCCTTGATTTATTTACGCTCTCGCGTCACCGAACAGTGCACATTCGCAGTTCTGCTTGTCGCAGTGTATGTTCTACTGCTTGGTACAGCTGCGTGAATTTTAATTAAAGTCAACCCTACTGTAAAGTAGATGCATGTAGAGCGTCGTAAATCTGAGTTTACGAGTGCGCTGACTACCCGGTTAACGGAACAGTTAACATTTCAAGCCGTCTTTTGTTTGTCTTTGCTTAGTACACCACTGCTTACGAAGATATTTCAAGCATAGACACTTTTAAAGCTCAGTGGTAAATATATGTACCAACTCTTGTACGAGTAAGAACATCTCCATTTTGCCACACAGTTCTTTCATGTTCTTGACGATTCTGGCAGCAAATAGCGATAACTTCCCTAACATAACTTACCAGTTTGTTATTAACCCATGGTAATAGAATGTGTGAGATACAGAGTGAAAAGAAATTAACCGCTTTTAAATAATCTATGGAAATTATCCTAACAAGAATGGCCGTGACTTTTAAGTTGTTATCTTAGTTTTTGTAAATATGCCAAATCCAGTCTCGTCCAGAAGTATGTTTTATGGTGATTTTTATCATTTTCTCTAGACAGATGTCAATGTATTTCCTGAAATTAAGCCACGAGTCCTTTAACCACATTCAATCCAATTCATTTCTCACAAGTTTTTTACCCCTCAACGGTACTTATTTAAAAATTATATGCTCTGAACTTCTGTAACATTGGCTTCCACTTCCCTAATGAACGGCTAATACGTTCTGTAGACATTCCATACAAGTAATTAGAAACGTAACTGAAACTTTTTTCTTATGATTGCATTTGAGATAGTCTACATGTCAAACCACTTGTTCTCAGAACACTTACCTCTCGTATGGATGTCAATACGGAAGTCTGTTTTTTGACGAAGTGTTAGTCATTATCATGAAACGTTACTGATCATCATTGGAGACGTAGGTATGTGATTTTGATGTTGTTTCTTATTTGTGCTTCTGAATAACCTGTGTTTTGTATGGTTATGTTCAAACATGTTTGTTCTTGTCACAGTGAATTGTATTTTAGAATATTTCGATTCCATCCTTGAATGCTTGGATCGTGATGTGATGTTAGCAATCTGCACTGTAGCTGTACACGCAGTGTATTCTCTCGTCGTACAGCAGTAAGTCCAGTACTTCAGTTCCTACATGTTTGATCAGCCTGTCAAATACGTGATTTCAATGAAACCTCATATCTTGTTCATCTTGGCGTGGGAAATCGGCCCCTCTAGGAACACTGCTTAAAAAAACTATAGATATACGTGCTTCCTTGTTGTAAATAGGAATAGAATAATCACATATGATTATAGAGAAGAAATGTTGGCGTCGGGTTTGTCTCAGAATAAGTCAAATTTGATAGGTTACGACCTCAGATTGTGTCATTTTTTGGTGAGGCAAAGTCCTTCAAGACGTGTCGTCCAAGGGAGTAGGATTCCTTGAGTGTGTGCGTCTTGAAATACTGGTGTTCAGGTGACATAATAGAGGCAACATTACATTAGCGAAAGTTACACAGCGCGTAGTGTCGTGTGTAATGTAAGTATGATTAATTTCCATGAATATAGGAGGCTGTTTCTCCAAGTTTAAAACAGCCAAAGTCTAAAGCTGACCACTTTTCTCCATATATTTCAGTGGTCAGGAGGTGTGGAACTCGAGATGAACTCCGCATGCCTTCATTTGTGGTGCTATCTTCAGCGCAGAGCGGCTTTCTTCTTGGATTACTTAAACCTGAAGCCGAATACACAAAGATCCTTTAAAACGCCACGAAACCCAATCCCACCAAAGCAAAGTAACCTTACAGAATACTAGAATTGACATCAACACGCTGTAAGAACTTCAAAACTCGCATCTTCACTTTCACTTTACCTGTAGAATGGTTAACAAGAAACACTTGAGGAGAACTCATACAGCCTAAATTCCTGCCCCATTTTTTACAGACCTACAGATAAGTTGGCAACTATTTTAATATCAGACCGAACACGGCACTGTAAACACTATGTACAGATTTGTTGCTCTTGATGTTGTTGTTGTCGTCGTCTTCGTGCTGCTCTTGATTATTATTATTATTATTATTATTATTATTATTATTATTATACAATATGTATGTCTCCTGTCACAGGCATTTCTTCCTGGTACTTCTCTTGAACCAGCGGTGATCCCCACCGCTCAGGCTT
>Ga0123354_10002948_pt1 | contig 23102 bp, 20 predicted proteins | sample TergutLab28metaG_2_FD_97872 | JGI IMG/M metagenome (GOLD analysis project Ga0123354, IMG submission 97872) | Labiotermes labralis P4 segment gut microbial communities from Petit-Saut dam, French Guiana - Lab288 P4 | ecosystem: Host-associated > Arthropoda: Insects > Digestive system > Gut ... | reverse complement strand
TTTATCCATCCCTTCATTCATTCATTCATTCATTCTTTCTGTTGTCTGTCGTACGACAGATCCCTAGCCTCTTGCAAAGCACAGCGTACGACCTAGTCCTTCCTCTTTCATTTTCCAATATCCTCTCGTTTCCTTAACGAAAAGTAATAATTATAATAATAATATAAATAAACTATTATAAGGTGTGAGGTATTCCTGCCATATTGGAATTGAAATGATAGGATACAATGTTTTTCGATACTATACCATCGTAGCCGATTAGCCAGGCGATGGCTTTGGTATAAAAGCCGAAACATGCAGCCATTTATTATAAAAAAAAGGCTTTTGATTGCCAATAAACAAGAGCTGTGTCGACGAATTCAACTAATTTATATTTTCTTTCACATTATAAAACAGAACGAGGTGCCACACATTAAGATTGGCATGCGACATGCTGTGTTGTTAGTCTTCCCATATTAATAAAGTGCATTGGCTTATCGCTGATAGTACAAAAATTGTTACCAGACAAATTGTAGATGTCACGAGTAGATTACGCAGTATAATAGATTACCCACCCCGCTATTTATAACTTCTCAGGTCACTGGTGAAGATAAAGGTCTCCCCGTAACCTGTCAGGGAGGCACACAGTGGGTGTAGAGGACCTGTATTCATTCTTAACCTCGGCGTTATATGGGGTGGGTGGTAAACGCCACGCCTCCACCGTTTTACCCCGAGAAAAAGCCCCGGCACTCGATTCTTCAGGAGGCTGAGTGGGCGAGTGGACGGATGTGGCGAAGATAAAATATACAGTCTTTACCGGGGTTCGAAATCCGAATCACCCAGCCCATAGCGAGTCGCTACATCGAGTACGCTATCCTGGTCGCCGCATTTATTGGCGACGGACGTTGAATTTCAGTTCACGAAATATCCTTTTTTATTTTAATGTGGTGAGCGAGTGTGATTGTGTTTGTGTGTGTGTGTGTGTGTGTGTGTGTTGCATGATGACGCGGTCAGTTGGTAAGACTGCATAACTTCGACGATAGGTGAATGAAAGAGTACGGAGCATTGGCGGATTGATAAATAAGTTGGTAAAATCGAATTACCCGGCGGAAGACCTGTCTTGATGCCACTTTGTGCACCACAAATCCCACGTAGATTTACCTGGGATTGCACCCGGGTATCCGCGGTAAGAGACCGGTCACTAATCTGCTTAGTCATGGCACTGCGTGTGTGATATTTCACGAAATAGAGATGGTTTTTGACAGAGCTATCTAGGCAGAGCCTAGTGTGACTGACGTAACAGTGGATCTGGATTTTCAGTGACGTGTACCAAGTGCCGCAGAACATGTTCGGAAAAAATTCGTCCACCTCTGAAATACAGCTTATGGCAGAATTGCGAAAGGCGACTATTAGCTTCATCATTGCTGTGCGTCGGTCTGTCCGCATGAAACAACTCAGCTCCCACTGGACGGATTTTCACGTAATTTGGCATTTGATCATTTTTCGAAAATCTGTCGAGATAATTCACGTTTCGTTAAAATCTGACAAGAAAACGGGCACTTTACATGAAAATCTGTGCACATTGACGATAATTCCTCTCTCATTTGGTCCTAGAATGAGAAATGTTTCAGATGGAAGTTGTAGAGAAAATCAAGATACACATTCTGTGTTCAGTGTTTTTTTTTTCGGTTTAACAGTATTTTCAATCAGATTTGAGTGTTACGCCAACTGGGCTGATGCATATAAAGAATCACTTTTTTTTCCTGAAAATCGTACCGTTTATGAGGTAGAATGGAAAAATACGGTAAAGAAAGGCAGGCCGCAGATGGCAGTATAATACGGGACATGCACTTCGCATGCTGGTTAAGTAAGGCAACAGACACAATTCAAAATATGCATTACTTACTGCTTTTCCACAACAGCAGTGGTTACGCGAACGCGCCTCAATGTTACGCATACGTACGTTCTTCTTAAGGACAGAGAATTGGCATTGCATGTAGCTGTAGTCTAGTATTCTGCACTGTGGAACTGTACGTTCACTGAAGCTGCCATGCAGTTCGTCTTATCGAGGCAGGGGAAGAATCGTTCTTACTATCATGATACGGTGTGCTTTTTTACCCATTTGTTCATCTTTAGATTAGGCCTCCTTACTGGCCGTGTATTGGGCGGTCCAAGAAGGAGAGAATGGCTTGACGTTTGTTATGTATTCCGAAGCTTGTGGTGTTTTGTTTGTCTGTACAAACACCAAGCACTAAGCAGTTTAGAGGGCGCGCAAGAAACACAAACCGCATCCCCTACTTCTAGGATGTAACAAATACGTCCGTCGGCTATCTCCATTCCTTAATCTATTCGTGTCTTTGTCCCGGCCTTCAGAGCTGCAACCAATTCCAGGCGTGTAATTATTTATGAATCGTATGAAGTGTTGTCTATTTAGATAAAGTTATGTTTGTTTTGATTAGGTCGGTTTTATGAGGTATGATCAGTTTTAACATGCGCGTTGATATACCGTTATCACTAGTCTCCTCCTGCCAGAATTTGGGTCGGGAGCAAACACCGTAGTTTTAAATATCCCCCCCACCCCCCTTCCCCACAAAACAAGCCTTCCGAGAAATGGAAGTTTGCTTGTAGTAATTTCTGCAATGAGACATCAAGTTACTGGATGGCACTGGCCGCGCTGGAAACGTCATCTGTGTGACGTACGTTTCAGTTGACATTATTTGGCTTACATCTGTGATGAAATTTTGTTGTCATGGTAATCGGAACAGGATCTGATGTATGCGACCGATGTGTTTGTTTTCCTAGTTGTCGGTTGTCGTACACACAATTGAATGCCTGTGTATTTTAAATGTAATGCCCCATGAAACGGATTTTATAAGCTCGTGGTAGTTGTTCCTTTGTGGTCTACTGAGGTTCCCTTCCTTACGTGTAGCCATGCCCGTGCTACTTCCTACGGGGATGTCCGTCGAAATATATACACTTATATGTGTGTGTGTGTGTGTGTGTGTTTGTGGGCCGGGTAGCTCAGTCGGTGTAGGGAGTGACTACGGGCTGGACGGTCCGGGATCGAATCCCGGTGGGGACGAGATTTTCCGCCTGTCCAGACCGGTCCTGGGGCCCACCCAGCCTCCTGTAAAATGGGTACCGGGTCTTTCCCGGGGGTAAAGTGCGGCCGGGGCGTGCTGCTGACCACTCACCCCCTTCTAGTCCCGCGGTCATGGAAGAGTAGAGCTATAACTCTACCCACCCTCTGGGCCGCACCGGGCCTGTAACGGGAACACTTTACTTTATGTGTGTGTGTGTGTATTATGTGTTTGTGCGCACGTATTCATATGTACATATATATATATATATATATACATACATACGCTGGGGCCTCATATCTCGTCACGCGTTGCCTATGGTATCCTTTGATTTCATTATATTGTACTTTCAAGTTTCCAATGCGGGCTGTCATGTCGCTGGCGGTGGGCAACGTTCCTCGTTCATGCAGCTGTACGTAGTTTCATGCTGTCAGAGTTCGTGAAGTTTATCTCAAAGTCATCGTGTGATGAAAAAGTATTAAGAAGTCATCAAGTCATTGTGTTCAGGAACTCTGTGGTTATTCCTCTTTTGATTCCCGCGGTGACGTTCTTTAACTTACAAGTTCTTGCATTTCCTTCCAAGCAAGCAGTATCTATTTTGCGCGTAGGCCCACTCTTTGCCTACAGAATGCGAAGTGCGCGTATTTAGCAGAAATTTCTGTTTTATGTTTTAGTATGCTTTGTTATGTTGTGCTTTATAAAGATTCTTGTGTGGAATCGTACAGGACAGAGGCTTACATGTTTTTGAAGGCACTTAAGCCCGTAGAGCTGAGACATTAGGTAAGGCTTCTGGCTCTGTTCAACACATACCAGATTAGAACTATTGGCTGGAAAACATTGTTATTTTTCTGGTGTTTTTCATACATTCTGCGCGAATTCGCCTGTGAGATGCGGCTAAAACAAATTGTTAAAATGTTTTCGTAACCACGTTAGTAAACATGCCGAAACTCGCCAATCATAAGTATCCTTCCGCACCCCTCTATGACACATAACCGCGGTAACTGGTACTCCATGATTAAGCAACCAGTGTTAACAAAGTTGTGAACCACGCTTGCCCAATTTCTATTAGTCGAAAGGCTCAGCGTTTTTTAATAGTCTCTCTCGACGCTTTGAATCTGGCGTCTTTGTTTGTTTGTTTGTTTGCGCGCACGCACACACACACACACACCAGAATCTCAGCATTGTTTGAACTGGAATCACCCGAATCGCACTATTTAAACTTGTATCATACTTTCTCAGAATTCGCTTTTCTTGATCGCGAAGAACACATTACAGTTGTCCATTACAAAAAGTTGTTGCTTTAATTTTGTCTTTGATTTGAAGAGATGGGCAGGAGCGTCTGAAATAAGAATGCGCACAAGATTACCGCAAGACCAATCGCCGTAATAAATGTAATATATTACGTGGAATCGCCTTAATTACGGGACTTTATTATTATTATTATTATTATTATTATTCTCTTGTTTTGTAGCAGAACTGAGTATCAAAATTTTAAGGTCCTTATTTTAGTACTAAGTCGAAGAATTTTGAGTTACAGACATATATCTGAAGTTTTATTAATATTTATTTATAGTAGTAGTAGTAGTAGTAGTAGTAGTAGTAGTAGTAGTAGTAGTAGTAATAACATTAACATAACAATAATGGCGGTTGAAACTCTGTCCTTAATACAGCTTCCTGCAGTGCTACTGTACCCAGTGTAACTCATTTGGATGCCATCGTCTCTGCAGTGTTGTGTCAGCAAGAAATTACAAATGGCTCGGACTATACGTAGAGAAGACACGTTTTATTTTCTTGCCTTCCGTCAAAGCAAAAAAACTACACATATTTGGCACAGGATTGAAACAAACACGTTTGTTAGTACGAAACGGAATATGTTCGGATTTAAGATACGGGGTGTGAAGCCTTCCTGATGCTATTTCCTAAACCGCCTTCTGTATTTGGTTTGTCGCTTCATATATACAAGATATAATTTTATCTTTTGATGCGGCATTGTTAAGTACGGCGTACGAAACTACTGCCGAACTGCAGCAAATTTTACGACACATACTTGATAGTAAACACAGTGGTTAGTCTTTAGTGTTACCACACCGCAGCTTGCATTTTGTGTTATATCCTGTTACGGATCTGTGTAAAATCGATAATACATTTAAAATGAGCTGTAGACAGTGACCCCAAATTATGTCGTGATCTATTCTTGTATTCCGAAACGGTCTCCGATGCGCCAGCGCTGCCCTTGAGCGTATTACAGCTATCAGGTTTAAGTAGCGGCCAACAGACAACGTAGTGCTTCAGAATTGTCTTCTCGAATGTATACCGGCATACTGGGTCTTCATTACTAGTGCATTGTATAACTGTAGTTTTGTCTGTCGCTGGCAGACTGCCCATTGTCGTCTTCTTACGCGCACTAAAGGCCACTGAATCAGATGCGCAGAGATGGCCAGCGCTGACAAGGAAAGAAGAGGCAGTGGACAGAATGCTTATCGCTACCCTCCTGTGTGTGTGCGTCAGCCCATTTGGCAATTCGTCACGTGGGTGGGGTGACATACTTCCGGCGAACATTAGCCTAGTTGTCTACTTGCACGCGAATGAACCGATTTTCGTTGATAAAATTGTTGTAGACTCTAGATTCTGTAACACTGCCGTGGACATATTTAATGTCGATAAAACCTAGTATCGATCCTGCGATATTATCGTGTGTACGTTTGCTAATGTAGAATGTTTAGGATTGTTGTGGTTACAGGGTACAGGTCTTAATGTAAAGCACTTTGCATTTTTATGCCGTGGGAAATAGTGCAAGTGCCTTTCTGTCGTCTGATGGAAGCACAATGCAGCTGGTGTTACTGATGACATGTCATCATGAATAGACGTTTCGTAACATACCTGGCCAAATATTTCACAGAGCTTGCCGTAGCAAGTATCGGTTCTTCCATAATCCAAGTATCTCACGATTTAAAATACATCAGAATATGCATGCTACGGCTAAACTGTGAAAACCACGTGTAGTTCAGATTAGCCAGATATCTTTTGATTATATTCACAAACAATATTAAACACAAAGGTTGTTCTCTTAGTTGGAAAATGCTGAGGTTAGCGAACGGAATGTGTGTGTACACAACGGTAAGAGCTATTTCCTGTTTACATACTTTGGAAGGTCAAGTTACGAAGGTGTGCATAGGCAACTTAAGTGGACCTAATCTGATCACACTTAATGCAGTAGGTTAGACTGATTTGATGTTATTGCAGTAATACGCATGGAAATAAAATAGTCATACGGAACTCGTAAAAATACTGCGGGCACAGTGCAGAGGTTTTTGTTGCAGAAACAGGTAGTGAATACAAGTTACTACTGTGCTGTAAGGCGTTGCGGCAGGTACAAAAATCGGACCTCGTTTAAGCACTAATTTCACGGTAATTTATAAATCCGAGACATTTGACGTAATAATAAATGTACATGAGGCACACGAAAGTTTCGCGTTACCCACAATGTCGGAGCTCACTTAAATCCAATTTTTATTTTCTTCGCCGAAACCATATCGGCTATACGACCCATCTGACCTTCCGTAACGGTTACGGGGAGTTCTTAGCAGGGGATGAAGCGGCCGGCGTTGTGAAGCTGGTAGGTAAAAGCGATTTGTATTATTCGTGATTTGCTGTTGTGCTGATTGAATTCGTGATCTAAGCAGTTTTCTTCCCTCCATCTAAGAATTTGCTTTTATTCAAGCAGTCGTCCTGAAGATATTTAACTACAGTACACACGGCATGCAGTGTAGATTATACTGACATGCACAAAAATTATTTCCCATTCTTCGGAAGAGTTCTGTGGTGGCTTATTCTGAAATCTCCTTAATTAGTAATTATCAAATTGTTTGGATTCTTAAAGAACCGGCTACGAAATCGTTCTGGAGTGTAGTCTGTTTACCGTACTTTGAGTTCTATAACGTGAAGTGCTAATTATTTCGCGTGTCAAAGCTAACAAGTGTCAAACCCGCTGTGTTGGTCTCTATGGTAGACTTTTAGGAGGCTGTCCCTGGAGCTTAACTTATGTTAAGCTAGGGTTCTCTTTGTGTGCGGCTGTTATTAAGAATGCGGCTGCTGGGGAGCCGAGTGTTCCGTTTACGGGTGTCGTGTTGACATTTGCGTGTTGATACATAATACCAGTTCTGATCTTATTTTTAAAAAAGTAATATAAATTATAAATAGTTTAATCCGTTTCTCATATTCTGTTGAACCTCATGTTATGCTTGTCAGAGATGAAACTTATGGCTGTTCAGTGTATATCAGTGTAGTATCAAAGACGGACACCACCAGTTACACCTCCGGAAGGCCGTCGGAATTAACATTCACAATATATCCGTTATGTAACTCTGCATTGCATTGCATTGCATAATGCAGGATGTTAGCCGGTCTGCGAATGTGTCGTGTTGGCGAAATTGGCGTCAGCTATCATCTCCCAGAACTGTCAAGTGCGATTATTTTTTGTGTATGAACATGTATGCAACATACAGTAAATTGATTACCGCTTTGCGATTGTTCCCTGAATGGATCGCGTGGACAAGAGTTTACGATTTGATGGTTTTTCTTTTGACGACCGACTGTACATTCTAGACATGCATGTCTGCTTGTTATTTTTGACAGCCACTCCGTTAGTAACAGTTATTACCTTAACATTCAGTTTGTTTAAGGAATCATGCAAAATTGTGAGTCATTGCTTTTATTTTATAGGTACGGCTTTGTGCTTTCGAATGGAAGCACACCGGAGGTGTGAGGTGCCAGGTGGCCTTATGACCAATATGTAAAGAATGTTTATTGTCCACATCGGATTTGCCCGGTTATGGATCGTTTAAAGGGACTGCAGTGGGTGCTAGACCGACACTTAGGGACACTGTTACAGCGCAGCTGGAGGAGGCGTAGATAATTAGCAGTGTGACTGACAAAACTCCTGCTGTTTCACATGATACATCGTGGCGTTTTGTAACTGCCCGAAGATCAAGAGGTCGTGCGTGTTACGGCGTTAGGCCGTCATGTAGGTAATCCTGGAACCAGTGACCTAATGGAATCGAAGTACCGACTAATGGAAGTACAAGCTGACTTTAGAGCAGGTCCGTTACGAGACGAATTCTCAGCATACGTCTTGCTTGTTCCGCTCTTCCACTTCACATGCTTGCATCAGGACAAGTCCGTTTCGAGGAAGTCCGCTACTACAAGTGTTTTGCAGCTGATGTGCTGTGCGTGGCTTTGACCTCCTCACTTAACTGCAAAAGTCAAGTACCGGTCCTCCCCTGTTTGCTGACCGTTGTATGAACTTTGGCACTGGGCACCACTTGTCAAGAAACCTGAGGATATTGTCCCTACAGAACACAAACTCGGCAGACTAATTTTCTTGCGATTCTTGAGTAAAAAAAAAACTGAGTATTGCCCGATGTAGACTGATAACCCCTTGCACGTTAAAATCTCTTTACATAATGCGAGTAAATCATCTATATGTAAAGACGTATGCGGGACATTTCAAAAGACCTCTGGTGATGGTGCATCTGCACATTTGTCAAATATTATCATGGCGATGAATTGAGAAGAAATGAGAAATGCGCGCAGCATTTTACTTAGGAAACAGAAGGCAAGAGAGCAGTTTTGAGACCTAGGCGTAAATCGGAGAAAGTATTACAACATGTGTTTTAAAAAGGAGAAGGGCCCAGTTGGACATATGCTTGTGAAGAGGCTTAATGTTCAGATTTTGTAAAATAATGGGTATTTCGTTGTTCGCTGAGCGACTGCTTGCTTTTGAAGTAGGAATGTGCTGTACGAAGTTCATTGTGGTGCTGTCTGGCGCCTGTGTTACGATATTTTTCTCTATCTGATGTGTTGCTTCATTACTTTGAATAAACTGACGATGTGGTGCTATGCCGCTCTTTAATAACCAGCCTTCAAATTTGAAGATGTACGGTACAAGTTCAACATGTAAGATTTAATACGATGGTCAGAAGAAAATGGTGGATGGTTTATCGCTGTTTGAGAAGATGCACTGAATAAAAATATAATATTACTTACTCCATTTGAGAAGCTAACCCTTTGTCAGCTAGTCAAGAAATTCCCCGCATTTTATGGAACCCGAAGGTTCATTACCGCATTCACAAGTGCCCGCCACCTGTCTCTATCCTGACCCAGCTTCATCCAGTCCATGCCCCCACATCACACTTCCTGAAAATCCATCTTAATATTATCCTCCCATCTATGTCTGGGTCTTCCAGGTGGTCTCTGTCCCTCAGGTTTCCCCACTAAAATCCTGTATACGCCTTTCCTCTCGCCCGTACATGCTACATGTCCCGCCAATCTCATTTTTCTCGATGTATTCACCCTAACGACATTGGGTGAGGAGTACATATCATTAAGCCCTTCCTTATGTAGTTTTCTCAACTCCCCCCCTTACCTCGACCCTCTTAGGCCCAAATACTCTCATCAACACCCTATTCTCAAACACCCTCATCCTACTTTCCTCCCTCAACGTGAACGACCAAGTTTCACACCCATACACAACAGTCAAAATTATGTTTCTGTATATCTTAACCCATAAATTTTTGGATAACGGACTGGAACACAAAAGATCTACACCGAATGACAGCAATAATTCCCTGACTTCATCCTGCTCCTAATTTTTTTCCTGAATAGAATTTTGATTTGCTAAGGAAATGTAACATTGCAGTAATTAAAATCACCGAAAACACCCAGCGTACATCTTAGCAAAAGAAAAGTACTTTACATCCATGGGTTATTGTATTTCCGAGCACCGCTTTTGATTTTTATGATCTTAAAGTGACCCTCATGTGGCACGCAGTTACTGTCTCACGCAGCGATAAGCCATCACATTCTTGTGACTTTCATGAAAAACGTTTCTGATAATAAACTTCGTTCGATGGTATGAATGCTAAATATGACAATTTTGATCTCTCGATCTTGACTAATATTACCTGCATTGCTGTACATTACACCTTATTGTAAATCTTTTACGTCCTGATAATGGCTGGATTTAAAGCCGAAACACGTAATTGTTGGTTTTCTGTAACACGTATGTGTTGTGTTTGACGGTTAACTATTCGTTATTAATTATACATTAGTTTCGTTGATGTGGTTCATCTTTCTTATTGTGATGCGTACTGTAGTATTATCACATATTAGCAGAAAACTGCCACAGACCTGTCAGGTGGCACACCTATAGATGCTGTGACTACAACTATTGTGGCTACTCTGCATACTAACACACTTCCTTGTTTCCTCTCTCTCTCTCTTTTTTCATTTCCTCGAAGATTGATTTCCTTTGCTTGCCATGAAATGCAAAATAGCCAACGACTGCCTTGTAGCTAGCAGTTGTGTCAAGTGTGAATACGGCTGCGTCTGACCCCTGGCAATGTTCCTGCATGCTAATTCAGAGATCCTGCTTCCTCCGCCTGGGAGATTAATGTCTTGTTGCTGGTCGTACTGTCGGAGCGGTATTCGATGTTGTGCTAGACGCCATATTCTATCCACCGAGCGAAGAAAACAGCTATGAACCGGTATTATACAAATGGAAGGACAGAGTCATGTGTGGACATTACTGTTACGGTCAGTGGTACTGTGCACGTTGCTGCTTTAAATTGGGGCGGAATGCATCGTAGTGAGTTTCATTATTTCAGGATTTCTTGGAGACCAAAGACTGAACCTGAAGTGGCTATACCGTAGAGACCCTGTACCCTGGTAGTGTGGATGGTCTTACTAACACTGTACATAGCTGCAGTCGGTACGGTGCGGCCAGCGATAAGGCACATGGGGAACGGCTATGCAGCGTTTTACTTTTTTCAAAAAAAGATCGTGTAGGCAATATTTCATAGCGCCAGTCACCTTTTTTAAATAGATGTAAAGAGCTTGGTGTTGCATGCCCACTCCTACCCTTGTTACCAGCTTGAATCTTCACCCCCGAGCCAACAAGTAGCAAAGTAATCTGTACGTTATCAATGCTACAGTTTCGATGAACCGACCATAGAGGAGCGCTTTCTTTTCTCTTTGTAATGCACCCTTTTATAAAACGCGTCTGACTGTGATAACACGAATAGAATGTTCTTCAGCTCCGAGTAAATGTATCCGTAATACCTGCATTATCGCTTACTAGCTGTCACGTCATTAACCACTGCAGTCGATATGATCTTCTGTTTTGCGTGTGTTTAAATTACAACACATGGAGCAGAGCCATTCCTATTTTACTAAGTTGTTCAAATATTCAGCGTATTTCCTACTTCTTACAAAACGTAGAAGTGCGGTGGTGGTATAGTCTACGATAATTGGCGTTTAATTAACGTCGATGGATAACTTAACATACCGGTTGTATACCACTAACATGTTTTTCCGTGAATAGTTGTGTGACGTGAGGCCCTTGAATCTGTTCGCAACTTGAGCGTCGTGCATTGGAAATTAAACTGTAATATGTTGTGTGATGGCATATTGAGTTCTTATACAACAACGCCACGGTGTGATCTTGAAAGTTAAAATACACTAGAGCTGTTGGAATGGCAAATGGTACATGACAAAGGGTTAAGAAACTATATTTCATCTAAAGGCAATTTCCATTTGCTTATTCTAAGCCTAATAATAAAATGGAGCGTAATTGAATTTCGCATTCCAGGAAATGTAATGTTATGAGAAATAAATCGGACAGTACCGATTATTAAGACTTCAATGCAACATTCGCAGTCATGTCAGTATGAATTGGGGAAAGTGCAGAAGTCACTGAAAAGCAAAAGAAAACATCCGTACATGTCTGTATGTACCTTGTCTGCCCATTGTTATTTGAACAAGTCGAGTTTCTTCTTCGTGCAGGTTACAGTAGTCACAATAAATATACAAAGAGCTGGTGTAAGACATTTCACAACACATTGGAATTTGTTTCACTCTTGATAAATGTAAATAGTACAGAAATAGGATTTGTGTAAATAATGTTTCTGCGTGGTTCTGTTGAGCTAAGTGGGGAAGATTGTGAATATTCACGTTTCTTGTTTGCGTTCTTCTTGTTACCGACATGTCGCTTGAGTGACTTTCAGAACTGCTGATCGTAATGCTTTATTTGTCGCCATAGGAGTCACATTGTTCCGGTAAACTGAAATTGTTTTAGTTCCTTCAGTCCTTTGTATGGAAATAACTTATTCTGTAATTACACCCGTCCATCGATCGACCTTGGGATATGACGACTTTTCCGATGGGAAGTTCAGTTCAAAGTCAGATGTGGCCACAGAAATTACGAGTTGCTTGTAAAGTATGGTAAGAACTTGATAAGAAGGATAGATTATTAAGTAAATTTAGCTTCTAGTGGTGCCGATTGTTGCGACTCTTAACTGTGTGTGGGCAAATTTGAAAGGTTTATACAAATGTGATGATCTAACAAATGTTAAGTGTGGTTAAATCAGAATGACGGAAACATACAAGCTACAAAAGTCGTAAAATGCATTGTTAAAACAATTGTAAGCCTAACAGAATACGGTAGGTATAAAGATAAAAACATCGATTGTTTTCATTTTTGTTCAAGGGACGCTCAACATTTCTGATTTGACGCTGCTTAAACTTTGATGTTAACCTAGCATCATTAAGCAAGCGGTGAAACATGGAAAGAAATTACGTAATAATGATTTGTAAATTTAATATTCTTATAATAAAACCAACTAGATGCATCAATTTCTCAAATTTATCTTTGGAATAAAACTCTACATGTTTCAGACAGTTCCTCTGTACATCATCAGGAGTTTTTCACTGTACACACAGCAGTGGTATCAGGATCAGGACAGACGTCCTTATCCTGCTCGCAAGCTGTCAGTAAACCCGTATGGCATATACCATTGCTGTGTGTACAGTGAAAAACTCCTGATGATGAACAGAGGAACTGCCCGAAACATGTAGAATTTAATTCCAAAAACAAATTTGAGAAATTGGTGCATCTAATTGGTTTTATTATAAGAATTTATCACGATGAACGGTCACCTGAACGTCAAATGTAAATTTGAATTGAACGCCGTTTTTAATGATGTTGTAATGCAACTTGTGCTGCCGATGTAGTAACAATATACAGCCGGCTCTTCCGATTAGCGGTTTCGCTCATCACGGTTTCGCGTATGGCCTGAAGAATTGGTATGAAAACTCTCACTCATGCTCTATAGGTCGCTGAACCGAGGTCTCGTTGGCGTAGGTGCGGATTGTACAGAAGAGGCTGCATGTATCCTTCTCTTTCACTAGCTACGTAGTATCGTACGTTGCGAAATATATTTCGACCTATTTTCCACAGTTTTTGGAGCTAATTGTTGCCTCTTGTTTTGTGTCTGTAAAGGGTGATATACGCAGTGATGAAGGGCCTATGGATGAAAGGGAAAGGGATATGTGTGTTGGAGAGAGCGTTGGATAGGTTGGACAAGGGGATGATCGTTACTGCAGTCATATGCCACTGTGCTGTTAACGAATAGACTGTTCGTTTCATTGAGAAGTGTGAAGATTACGTAAGAGGAAGCTTTAAGGCCAGTCCTGCATCGAGTGCGAACATTTCTTGTGTAAGTCGTCGTTTACACCTTCCTTGAAAAGATGGATAGGCCTTGTGTGTGTGTGTGTGTGTGCGCGTGTGCATGTGTGCGTTTTGGTGGCTGATTGGCTGGGTGATGAGATACGGGAAGTGTTCTCAAAAGCGGTACTTCGGTTCTGCGGAAGGCTATGCCAGTAAAGACTGATTTTAAAAAGCATATCTGAAGTCCAAGAATTGAAGGTCCTCCTTGTCCTTGACCTTGGTCTAGCCCATCGGATTATCCAAGTTCAGTATCTGTCAAACATCAAGACCTTCATTCGCCCAACACGGGAACCATCGTGAGATTCCAGAGCTGCTACGCTCCCTGTACGCGCTGCGACTGAGGAGACCTTTGGTTGTGTCAGTGAGTGCTGGAGCCGATGAAGATATGGTGGCAGTTGCATTACTTTTGGGTCGATATTCCCTTAAAGAATACCCACGACTTGAGCGTCAGTTGGTAGTTACAGGCAAGGAATAGTTTTCACGACCATGAGTTGATTGTGAGCTGGCTATAAGCGCACCCACCTCTGTGAATAGGGTTTCAGTCTTTCGCTGCCGTACCTGTAGTGTGTAGCAGTTAGTGTTCTAGCCGACTAAAGAGGATAGGAAACTGTATTAAATGGGTACAGAAATTAGCCACGACCTGGACCTAAGTTTGTGTTCTCATTGTTTAATCCAGAACGTCTCAGAAACCCCTCCCCAGCCTTCAGTATAATGTGTCATTCTTCTAGGTAACCGAAAGTAGTCACGGCATAGCAGTCACCACCAATTCCCGCTTACTTTGGATTGTAATGTGTGAATGTGCCATGATTCAGGCGGTTAAGTCTCCGGTCTCTAATCGGGAAGTCCGGCCTCGGTCCAAGGCGAGTCCGTGTGAAATTTTTTGTGGACAAGTCGCAATGAGACAGGCTATGCTACGAGTACACCCGTTTTCCTTTGTCAGTATCATGCAACTAAGGCTTCATGCTCCGCCTTCATTCATTCATCCATTCGTAACTGACGTTGTGCAATTGTTACAATTGATAACGTCCTTAAATAAGACGCTTATAAATTATGCATGTATATGCGAGTTTGTATTGTTTACGGACTTGGGGATGTTTCCTTCCTTACCCGTGTGTGCATGTTTTAACGCGTTGTTAGCAGACACAGGAAGCGAGTGCTGAGTTTGATCGAGCATGTCGCTATTAATTTCGTAGACCTGTCTTTAGGTTCTTGGATAGCTGTACGAATTGCTTTCTAACACCGTCTACGCTATGTACCGTTTATATGAACCCACGTGTACCCTCTTTGCCTCGTGGCCTAAGCAGTTTTGCGTGGGAAGTGATCCACCGTACAGTCCATATACGGCCGGACTGCAGACCGTAATAATACAAGACACTCGGTCACTCCATTTCGAATCGAAGAAGTGGATTCAATCGTTAGTGTCTTCTTGAACATAACCGTAAACGGTTCAGGGTTGTATGGGAAGCAGATTGGTTCTTGTCTCATTAACGCTGAGGTTTTAATTTCCTTTTTGTAAAAAATGATACAGCACCTCATAAACAGCTTTGAATGGATACGTGGGTACCAGTAATTCATATTATTTACTTTAAAAGTGACTTTTTTGTTACTTGCAGTTCAATTAAAGCTTAAAGGAAATACGCATGGTTTTGTTAATTGTGATGCCTCCGGTGTTAAAACGTGTTATAACGTAACTTTTTCCTGTGAGTGGCTCGTTGGTGGCTAACGGGAATGGAACGGACACGAGTACAGCACTAAAAGCCTTCCTGCATCTAGTATCAGTTTTTGTGCTGGTAAAAAGCTAATATGTGATTTACAGATTGTAGACTGAATATAGTTTCCTTGTGTTACAGCGGAATTGGTGTGTAATTGACTTGGCCATTACTCGTCTTGTAGAGTGTTAAAATTCGGAAGAAAATAACTGTGTGGTATGCATATACTGTCACTTATTTTTTGTCACAGACAAACCGGTAGCAAAGGCCTTGGTGCTTTTTTTTCTTCTAGTTAATCCAATGATCTTTAACTTAGAATCTCACTTCAATGGAGTTCACTTCTAGTGTTACAGGTTCATGCAACAGCAAGCCACGGTGCTCTTGCAAAACGGTTGTAACGTACTTCTTTAGAATCTGCACCGAACTAATGCTTGTCTTGTTTTTCCTCCGCCTACCGGCCTAATTCCTGTGGAGCAGCATGAATTCCTCCATGCTTATTGCTTATTCGTCATTTCTTAACCACCCCGTCGCTGTACACTGTTAGTTTTCGTATCGGTTTCATTTCACCAGGTTTCATGTAAGAATTTCTAAAGCCGTTGCTCATAAACATACTGAACTTCAAAGTAATTGCACACGACCATAAACCATTACATCGTAAATGAATTTGAATTTGTATGAAAATGAGTGGACCATTTCGGTACCACATATTTGGGTGAGTTTGAGCAGTTCTGACTAGAAATAAGTAGGCGTGTGTTCACATTGTTTCACGTTTCAGTTCTGCGTACGTAATGATTCATATTGTTACGAAGGTTTTCACAACACGAGCTATGTTTTGTTAGGCACTTTATTGAAAAAGGTTGTTAGGAGTTCATGGAAGTTGGCTGTACTGTCTTAGCCGTGAGGTGATGGTAACAATCTTGTTATTGTCTGACGTGTTTAAGCGGTTTCCCTTGTTGTGGGAACATTCTGTTTTGGAAATGAACGCGCGTCTTTAAGACAGTTCGTGTTTATTTCGAGTTACCCCTTTGATGGCCTGTAGAATGCTTTCAGTCTTGTTAATTTTGGTTGAAATCTTCGCTGAATTTGAGGAAAAAGCTGACAACCTTCACCTTTACTCGCGATGTGGGGAGCTTGGAAGCGAGTTAAATTTTTTAGTTATTGGACCATTACACGTATCCGCATTTAGTAAATATCACACAACTTCTGAAGAAAACATATTTCTATGTACTGCGGAAACAAATGTTGGTTGTTTGCAAATGATTTAATTTTATTTTCACCAGGTTTTGATCTTGTCGTCCAAAACGGTCGAATACTGAGACATCGGGTCAGGGGTTAGGGGAAGGTGTCGGCCAGCTATGTAAAACTCGCCTGCCCGCACATATTCCTGAGTTTGATGCCCACACTGCCTGGAGTTACCGACGTCTGTGACGGGAATTATGAAAAAGAAAGCTGACAGATGTTCAGACCACGTGTTGAAGCAACTGAAGATAATGTAATGGAACCGATTCCTACTTGCCCGTCCCCCACAGGGCATGACAGCACTGAAACAAATCGAGTTCGGAGAATGAGAGATTTGCAGTCGGTTTAAATAACTGTTTTGGTTCTCTATTGCTGTGCTTCTAATATCACGTAGCTCAGTTTCATGAAAGCTTCTTTTTGTATGAAATTCTTTTGTGGTTCACGTTGAAGGTAATAGAAATACGAACGTTTTGGTACTCATTTCATTGTATTTGCAGCAGCGCTTTCAAGAAGACTGGAAGGTGACCGATGTCGGTGTTTCACCTCGTAAGCGTGAAGCAGATTGTTTCATCGCCGTAGCTCTGTATTACGAGGCAGAAAAGTGAAGTGCTTGTCCACATTAACCTTCCTCTGATTTTGGTAAGGATGATGAATTCGGTCTACGCTGTCCGTTGTAGGGTTACGGTGGACAGGTTTGACCGCTGTGATAGCGGTATCTTACGGTTATTTAGAGCTGTTTTGTCCGCTTATACACGGATAGAAGAGCATGCTGTTCATATTTCGTTCTGCTGGGTATGACACTGTCGTCGTGTACTTTTGTGGTCGTTGTTGTCTGCATTGTTGAAAAACAACGAACGAAACAAGGTGCCCCACTAATTATAGGGAAAATGGTGAAATTACTTATAGCCGACGTTTGTATGATTTTCGTCATGTCATCTTACGCATTAAAGTGGAATGCTTGAGGGTACACAGGATCTTTCCTCGCGTCTCCCAATGCACCATAGGCACGCGTGTGTGTTGTGTGACCCACGTTCTGAGCACATTGTCGGACCTGGATAAGAGGGTATAGGGGAAAACTTGAATTTTTGCTCTATCCTCTAATTAGGACAGTTTGTATTTGGAGTACTAAATTAAGTTTTGTGTTTATTTTATTTCGCGCTAATTCAGAGAATGTTTCAGAAGAATTTTAATGAGGCAGTTTGTCATTCACGCGTGTAATTATGTGTACAATGATCCTTTCTAGAAGACGCAGTTTTTTTTTTGCTACACAGTACGCTGTTGTAAGAGTACATTTCTTTTCGTTGCTGTTGGCACTCGTCAGCACAAGGTTTTTATAATGCCTGATGTGCGCTGTCAGGTCGCCTGTTACACGCAGCTCGCACGGAACTTGGCAGAAAGTGTACTACTATAGTGTTATCTGCCTTTACGTCTTTAGGCGCGATCGCAGAATTCCTAAAGGCGGCTATTAGCTTCGTAATGTCTGTCTGGTCGCATGGTACAACTCGGCTTCAACTGAAAGAATTTTCACGAAATTTGATATTTGAGTATTTTTTCGAAAATCTGTCGAGAAAATTAAAGTTTCATTAAAATATGACAAGAATAACGTGTACTTTATGTGGAGACCAATATGCATTTATGATCATGTCTCCCATTTCTTCTTAGAATTATAAATGTTTCACACAAAAGTTATAGAGAAACTCAAAACACACATTTTGTGTTCAATAACCCTTTTTTTTTTTTCGAAAATCTTTCCGTTAATGAGATATGTGGAAAAATATTGCAGAGCCGAGCAGGTCACAGGTACACACTCAGAATATATAAGGCTTATTGCAACAACTGCAATAATTGTTGCTCGAACGCGCCTCATTGTTACTCTATACGTACATGGCCTGTCTTGTCATTCTTTCAATTGCCTATATTAGCCATCACTGATACAGCTGCCTGTATCTCTGCTATTTGTAATATCACTTAATGAAACCCTCAGACTGGCTGTACTGATTTTCATACAGTTGACTGTGGGCAGTTATAATTGCTTCAGTATTCGACGCTGTCCTTTGCGTGAGATACATTTTTTAGACGTTTCGGGAGTCTGTTCTATTCATGTCCTGGGGTAATTAATAATAGAATGGGAGTCAGCTGCAGGCAGATAGCTGTACATCGTGTAACTGTCGTAGATTGCTTGTGGGTATATGCGTATTTACCGGATCCATTGTATTGTATGAGCCTAGAACCACACGAAGAAGTGAGTAATAAATGTAAGCTTGGTGCAGGAGCAAGCGGACGTACGTGTTGTATGCTGCCTTCTCGAACTCTCTGTAAACGTGTTGTGGTCAACAACCTGAATCGTACAGATGTGGTAGGCATCGGTTGCTCATTGCTTAGCGGTCAGTGGGAAGACATGCGGGACGGACCTGTTCTGAGGATTCTGGTTTGAATGTAAAATAGTTGTCAGCCGTGGTCAGTAAATAGTAATTAAATTTTTACCTCGGTAAAATAAGAACGGGTGATAATGGCTGCAAAACGTAGTGGTATAAAATTGAATGAAGCGAAGCAGCGTGATGCTAATTATCGATTTAATTATTTTTGAGTTTATGTGCACGTGTAATTATCGATTCTTAAGTGTGATTATGATGTTATCAGGCCTTTGGCCCCAACCCAATTACAATTAATGTTCTGTGACACGACTGGCTATGCGGTACTTGTGCTACACCTTTGGGGTGATCTTAATTTTTTCTTTTTAATTTCTGGTCGCTGAAGACGCATATTTTCCGTAAAATGTATTGGTCTGTTTTTATGAGTAGCATAACGGAACTAGTCAAAACTGACCTCAGGCCATATATAATTTACGTACGTTCGATTAGAATAGATTTTCAACATGTCCTGTAGGTAGCGTCTTCAGATACATAAGGCAGCCGCAAGCGTTCGTTGTGGACAGTGTGGTATGCCCTACGGGACTGTGCAAGTAACGCCTGTATTTGCGTTGGTTTGGAAAGGATAAAATCACCCAGGACTGTGTGTACTCTGCTTGCACGTGCCTTGTCATAACTTTTGAGTTGACCGGTTAATGTTTATGAAGAGCGACATAATTTTTTTTTTTCCATATTTCAAATTTTTACCTTGAATATTTCCAGTATGGCTGACAAAGGACGTTAGAAATGGGAACAGCACTGGTACTGAAAAACACCAGAGCCTGAAAACGTGTGTGATGATAGAACTCTTGAAAAATTTATTATTATTATTATTATTATTATGTATGATATTTTAGCTTGTATAATTGTGACGCATAATCCATTGTGTCTGTAACGAGAACTTTGGTCTAACACCCAGGGAATACCGAAAGCATTCGTACGAGTGTATGTGACATGTTTTGTTAAAAATTTCTACAGCGACATTGCGAACGGTAAAATTTATGTTTTTAGGTAAACTGATACAATGGAAACACGTTTATTTTATTTGGTACGACAAGCTGTTATAAACTTGTTCACAGATAGGCCTATTGTGTGAAACTTTTTTGTGATCGAAAACTGTGAACATGTCGAGTGCGGACACTTGACGTAATGTTTCGAAGGAAATGTAAACCAGTCTTTTCGAGGTCGGATATCACCCGATATATTTATTTTCTCGGAGGAGTCACCAGCACTTTTCCTCAGCTTAAAGCACCGTTGTATCTATGTGGGCCACCTGCTGTAATGTCAAGAAGATGTGCATTTGGCCACACAATGTGTGTGTGTGTGTATATAAAATTTTGACAATAAATGGATGTTATTTTTTATAGGGGCCATCCCGTTGTTTAGTAGCAAATATATGCATTTTACCATTTAAATCACAACATATGTATATCAACGCATTGATGAAATATGAATTACATCAGGGCTACATGTATCGGTTTTTTCACTGTACAATTGGATACTCAATTATTTTAACTTTTATTGTAAAACGATATGGGATCCCATAGAGTGCACGCTCATATTGTACCTTGTATATGTTCTTCATTGGCCTGATGATGGCTGTTTTACGGCCGAAACACGTAACCCTGATGTAATTGATATTTCATCAATGCGTTGATATGCATATGTTGTGTTTTATACGGATGTTATTTTCTTCTACAGAATTAACCTGATGGTCTTTGTAATGACAAGGGCTGTGTTCGCCGTGAGATACGAATTGAATTTTTATATATTGTTACGATTTGGTTGAATAGCAGTAGGCAGAGTTTTGAAGTACGTACAGCACATTACAATGATCGGCTTTTGTGGACCTCATCAAGTGGGGCATATTGTAAATTCTTTTCCCGTAAACCGATGGCACATGATCTGCGCAATTACAGCTTGCAAGAACGGCGCGTGTCGTCATCATTATTCGTATTTCAAACCGACATATCTAGCTTAGTCTTACAGAGTTTATTTTTGAGATTCTAGTTGCTTCTTCGTTCACGAAGTTTTATTTCTCAAGGCACTTTTACAATCAGCTGAATGTTACTATCAATGCCACAACGTTTCCTTCGTTTTTTCTTCTTTGTTGTTTTTTTGAGGGGAAGGGGGGGGGTTGTTCCGAATGTACAGCGAGCTCCTGGCTTTCGAATAAATCTGCGAAATAGCAAATGTAGGGCTGTAGTATTACGTAAGCATGTTGCGTAGTGATCCGTTGAAGCGTACGGGTAAAGCATATTGATTGCCATGCTGTAATTTATATTGAAAGTTATGTGTGTTGCGCAGGCTGCATGTAAGAGGGATAGCAAAGCGTTTGTTGGTATTCCGAACACATCCCACACTGTGGCTTTTGCCTCTACACTTACTGGTTGGAGTGACATGACATAACGGGGTTCCGAGGAGACGACTGTTACATGTGAAGTCGCTTCAGTGATATGCGCCAAAGGAGACCTACTTTAAATATCATTATTGTCTGTCGCAGACTTATTTCTCCCACATATTCCAACACAGAGACGTAAATATGCTTGTCGGAAGAACGGTGCATCGTGAGAACGTCTAATGCAGGAGGACTAAACTGTGTACAGTAAGGTAAAGTGCACCCTTGTACAGGCACTGAGGCTCTGTACAGGCCGTACGGCCCACAGGGTGAGTAGACGTATAGCTCTACTCTTTCTTGACCACGGCACTAGAAGGGGTGAGGGGCCAGCGTCACGCCCCGACCGCTTTTTACTCTGGAGAAAGACCCGGTATCCATTGTACAGGAGGCTGGGTGGGCCCCAGGGCCGGTCTGGACAGGTGCGGGAAATCTCGCCTCCACCGGGATTCGATCCCCGGACCGTCCAGCCCATTGCCAGTCTCTGTACCGACTGAGCTACCCGGCCCACAAATTGTGTACAGTGGCGCCGCCTAATATTTGTGGGTTCTCAGTATCGCACTTGTTTCACGTCACCATTTTGGCTCCTAGAGTTTTGAGGTGGCTTCTAGATTTTTGGAAAACTTGTGCACCCCTATTCTAACTCCCAGTAATAATATCCTGCCACTGAATGACGACAAAAAGATTTTGACATTTATTTCACTGCGCACTTAAGTTTGTAGTGAGCCTTCTGAAAGCTGGTTGATTTGTTTAGGATGAAAGAGTTTGACGACGACTGTTTGGGATGTATTGCTGCTAGTAGTGTGTGACATGTGAATTAACCCACTGATTAGCGTGGGGTTCGAATTGTAGGTCGAAATTCGGATGCTTTGGTAAGGCTTTTGTGCATTCTGTCGTCCTCTTCGTGAAAATGCAGGGATACTACCCTGAAACAGGCCATGTCCTTTTCTGTGCTGTTCTTTGCTCCATTTCTTACTGTATGTAATTTACGTCGTTCAGTTGGTGTGGTTACATGCGACAGGGCGACGAATAGCCGCTATCGAAAGGTATGATTTGAAATTGACTCACAAGCTGATGTTCTGGGATGTAATGTGGGATAGGACAGATAAGATTTCCCGCATCGATGATATTTCTTTTGGTGGAATGTACTTTGAAGACTTTTAGTAAAATTGATTGTGAGAATATAACTCTCATGAACTGCAGTGTCATTGGCTATCGCTTCTCGTTGAAACGCTAAGTAACTTACTTTATTTTTTATAAAAATTCAGTAAACTGATATATGAACTTATTCCCCGAAGACAGAGCTGGCAGGTTCTTGCGAAACGTTCATGCACGACAGAACTTTTCATAACCCAGAAAACATTTTTATTCTGTACTGCCAAGAAAACCTGAAATCTCACGAACTGGTGTAGGCCAGTGTTTCAGAAGAAATATTGCAGCCTGTCATAAGACAGGTATTTTATTTTATATCTGTTTCGCAACCTATGCTTCTGTGAATGCATATCGCCCAGTTCGAAAACACACCTGACTAGTGTGTTGCTAGGGTACAAGAATATCTGTTCCTGTTTGATGTTTGTTGGGCCATGCATCATTGTGATAACTGAAGAATAACAACCAACTAGATGCTACTTATTATTTTATTGTACTTCTTACAGGCTCAACATGTTTCGGGCACTACTATGCCCATCATAAGGAGCCCGCGACTATAATGTTAAGGTGAGGTGCGGT
>Ga0123354_10002946_pt1 | contig 23105 bp, 18 predicted proteins | sample TergutLab28metaG_2_FD_97872 | JGI IMG/M metagenome (GOLD analysis project Ga0123354, IMG submission 97872) | Labiotermes labralis P4 segment gut microbial communities from Petit-Saut dam, French Guiana - Lab288 P4 | ecosystem: Host-associated > Arthropoda: Insects > Digestive system > Gut ... | reverse complement strand
TCCACCCATCTACGCCTAGGTCTCCCCAGTGGTCTCTTTCCCTCCAGTTTCCCCACCAAGACCCTATACACCTCCCTCTCCTCACCCATACGCGCCACATGCCCAGCCCATCTCATTCTTCTCGATTTTATCACCCGCACAATATTGGGTGAGGAGTACAATATACTTTATAAAATATCTTCGGTTGAGATGTTGGGCTGCTTCGTATTCTGGCTGATAACAGGAGGTAAGCTGGACTGATCGATTATTAAATTGCTTACTTTAGCGAGTCACTTTCGGAAACAAAATACTTTTCTAAATTTTACGATTACCGTTTGGGATTGAATAGTGGCGTGACAGTTAAGTGGGATATTAAATTGTAACAGCGTAACTAAGGGACTAGAGAAAACCATATCTGACTTGTAAAATTCACCCGTATATTATTGTATATACATTAGACAAATAGAATTTATTGTTGAGTTAGTTACGTAGGTTTTCACTCACCGAACCAAGAGTCCCCTAGCTACCAGGGGTACCTAGATAGTCACGAAGCCTCCAACTTAGGCTACTGCTACAATTTATTCCCTGGCTCCTTGGGAATTCCAGGATAGGCCTCCCAACGGCCTTAGTAGACTCACCCAAGCTTGGGCACTACACTACGCCTACGGGTTTCACCTTGATACTTATCTGTAAGCTGCTAAGGTAACTTGCATGGGTTGGACAAAGTGATAATACTTACTTACTTACCTACTCTATGGAGCAGAGTCCTTCTTGAGAAGCTAACCGATATTCAGCTAGTTAAGAAATTCCCCGCATTTTATGGAACCCGAAGGTTCGTTACCGCACTCACAAGATCCCACCACCTGTCCCTATCCTGAGCCAGCTCGATCCAGTCCATACCCCCCACATCCCACTTCCTGAAGATCCATCTTAATATTATCCTCCCATCTAAGCCTGGGTCTCCCAAGTGGTCTGTTTACCTCAGGTTTCCCCAACAAAGCCCCGTATACGCCCCTTATCTCCCCCTTACCCGCTACATGCCAGCCCATCTCATTTTTCTCGATTTGTTCACCCCAACAATATTGGGTGAATACAGATCATTAAGCTCCTCGTTATGTAGTTTTCTCCATTTCCCTGTTACCTCGTCCCTCTTAGGCCCAAATATTCTCCTCAGCACCCTATTTTCAAACACCATCAGCCTAATTTCCTCCCTCAATGTGAGCGACCAAATTTCACACCCATACAACACAACAGGCAAAATTGTAGTTCAAAGTGATAATACTACTGACTTAAAACTGTTGTTATTGTTGTTGTTGTTCGTCATTATTGGTTGGATTTTGTTATGTGACTATAATTTAAGCATTGCCTTAGGTTAAAACTGGCCCTTTGGTTACAGTTAACGTTTATTTCTCATTGTTATTTTAGCACAACGGGATGGAACACCCACAATTTATTGCTTAGCTCAACGACACATACCAAAATCTTTTAAAAGCAAGCTTCTGTGTATTCTGCTTTTTCTGTATTTTTACTTAAAGTGAATGGGCGGGGCCTCTACTTTGTATTTGATAACCACATAAAATCTTACGAGTAAAAACGGAAATTCCTTCAGTGCATTTTGGTCTTTCACTAACTCCAGAATTCCTGGAAAGGAGTTACTCTGGCTTACAATGTCAATGTGCACTGACAGATGCACCAGCTCTTTACCGAGATGTAGTTGTTTTTGTTTTCAGGATCGCAATAATGCAGATAAGCAATAAAATGAAGATTTCAATAACCTTGGCACTGGGACTAATTTTAACCTTTTGGCGCCGGAATTAATTTTTTTAATTTTAGCACATCCTGTGTATAAAATGTGAATAATACAGGAACCAAATACGTTAGAATTATGAAACAAACTGCATTTTGAAGAGAAAAAAACGGAGAGTATACACCATGTTTAAAACATTCGGTACCTATATGTGTTGAGTAAATATATAAAATGCAACTTTAGAGGTTAGCGGTGCGGTACGTCAACTATAGTTGACGTTAGGCGTCTAAAGGTTAATTTGTTCGTTACAGTTTAAACGATTATATTATGTGGCGTAAAGTTGATTACTTAAGTAAAAAACTGAGAACGAAAGATTCCAGAAATGCCAATAAAAATATCCTGAAATGCTCTAACATCGCCTGAACCTTAAGACAAGGATTCTTAAACCCACGTTTATGAAAGCCTTCTGATGTGTCGTGCACTCCAGAAATAAAAAAGCGACCTTGAATACACTTAAAAATGGTATGCAGAATAGGTCATAATAATATCTGGATCGCAAGGCCAATGTGATTTACGATGATGGGTCGTGGTCAGAAATTTTGAGAGACGCTGCTTTAAATGTCTAGCGGTAGTATGATCTATATGTATCGCATGCTTCAGCATTAGACGTAACTCTACGTCTTGCCCCTTATGTATTTATGAGCTCCATAGGATAGATTGTACAGCAAATATGTCTCCTTAACCGACTAATATTTCTGCAAGAGGCAAAAATTTTCTCTGTGAGTAAGCAACTGAAAATACTGTCAGTGTTATGGTATCATGAGATGTTCTGTATTGCTTAAGCAGCAGGAAACGGACAACGTAATCCACAGTTTTGTATATGCTAGACGATCTCTTGTTTTGACAAAATGTTTTGCCATGTATTATCACCGTGGTACCACATACTCTGTGTTATTGAAAAGCCGCGCAAACTTCAGCTGCTGGGCGGTTCTGTTGATCCTCTCAATTAACAAAATGTTCAGTTCGGGTGATCCGGTGTGTTTAAGGGAGGTATCTCCTGCATAGCATGACGAACTACAACGTGAAGTTTCTGATAGCCATCTGTTCTTGTGGGGGCGCGCGGTGGTGCAGTCGGTTGGGACACTGCGCTACAGCTCGAGTCCCGATGGTGTAATTGGAATTTTTTATTGACGTAATCCTTCAGGTCACACTATGGCCCTGGGGTCAACTCGGTCTTTAACAGAAATTACTCTCTTAAAATCTGGGAGCCTTAACCTCCTGGTACACTCTGGGCCTGTCCAGGCCTGTAGAAGGATTGTTTTACCTTTACCTTTTAGTTTTACCGTTACCATTAGGTTCTGCAAAAGAAAGTGTAATTAAGACGCACAGAACTTATTTTTTGCAAATATTTGTCATTTTAATTTTGTAATCTGAGTACAATAATTCAATTTACAGTTCCATATTGCAATAAGACTTACTAAGTCTGTTATTACCTACGTTATTCTTATTACCTTTCTCGTATAGTGACTTAATTTCTGTATACTTTATTCTAGTAAGGAACATTCCTGATGACAGTCATTTATTCCAAATGTGATTTAATGATGTGCTAATAAGAGCAGAACTTTCTTAAATATTTTATATGATATTTCATCATAACGTTGTGAAATTTTTTAGTGACTTAATAATTTTTTCAATTTCTTTGGTTGATGCTCATTTATAGTTGGTTTGAAAATGAGCTATTAAAGGCTTGATGTAGGTAACCTAAGAGATTACTGTTACTTTTAACAGCGGTATTATTGATTTTTCGGCTTCTGGTAAGAATGAATTTTATACGGACTTACAAATCATAATAACGAGAAAATTTTTGTAAGGAAGAGACCTCTTGACGAAGACAGATGTCCTTTTAACTTCCTTTTATATGTAGCTAAAAATTGATCCAGCAATATGCACATAAGCAATTTTAATAAATTCGTATACAGTCAAACTACATCCCAACATGTTTCGGAGGCAGCCTCCATCATCGAAGAGGAAGTCCACCACCACGAGACAAAACTCCACTATTGTAAACTGTCTGTCTTGTCATGCACGCAAGTCAGATTCACTTCGTGTTCCCATTAACACAGAACGTGGTGAACAAGTTCTATGCTGTGCATGATAAGATAGTTTACAACAGCGGTGTTGGGGTTCGTGGAGGTGGACGTCCTTGATGATGGTCGTGGCCGCCACCGAGACATGTTGGAATACAGTTTGACTTTATAAGGATTTTTAAAATTCGTTATATGTGTACATTGTTTGAACAGTTTTTTAAATAAATAACTTGAGAGGTATGCACGGTACAATTTACACTGTGAAATTTCTTATACAATTGTATTATTTTTCGTCTGATGATGGCCTGTTAGATTGAAACATATAGCGAAATGTAAAAACATATATTTTTTTCATAATAACAAGATAGTTGTGTTGACTGAATTATTCCTTCCTGTATTAAATTACAAAAACAACGGGACGTCGCCTGTCACAAGGTACTGGTACCCACAGTTTATCTGGTACCTTCAGGTATTGTATTACTGCGGGATCCTTGTTCTTGTCTGCGACTTCTAATCCGTGATTCTGACGATCAACTCTCATCCGTACTGCAAGTATGTTTTCGTTTCAAAATGGTTGTGGATGTAGGTATGGATGATGGCGGTGGCGATGAAATTGTGGGTTTGGGCTGTGCCCAGGAAATGTTTTCAGAACACGAAGAAGTGATAAATATGATAGAAGAACTTAGGAAAATATATTCATCGGAAGTGTTGGTAGAACGTGCATACCAACGTTTTGTTTATATTTTGGATCTGTATCAAGAACAACCCCACTTGCTCGATCCACATCTGGACAATATTTTAGGCAAATTAATTAGTATTGTGCGATGTGGAGAGTCTTCAATGGAATTAAAACACGCTTCTTTCAAATACATACATTTTATAATGAAGGTTAGGGGTTACAAAATAGCAGTTACGCGTCTACCACACGAGGTAAGACTGGCGTTACGACGTCTTTAGTTATGACATTTCGTGCTGTCAAATTGACATGAGTGCCTATAAACATTAGTTTTGTAAACATATATTACTATTTTTGTGTTTGTATGCAGGTGTCGGATATTGAAGCTGTTCTTCAGCTACTTGAAAGTCAGCAGCCTAGTGACATAGCAAATTGGCAAAGCCGTTATGTTTTGTTGCTCTGGTTGTCCATTCTTGTGCTGATTCCATTCCACATGTCTCGATTAGACAGTTTTAAGCCGGAGGATCGGAGGGATGAAGGCCAAAAGTCTGTCATGGAAAGGTGCAAATATGTTGTATAATGTAGTTTGTTTTGTAGTTAACAGGTGTGTTATCAAGGTGCACCCTGATCACCTGTTGATAAATTATGTGTTATAATGTATTAATTATACACTAAGATTAGTCATCTGGAAGTGTGGCAGCAATTCTACAGTGGGTGCTGGAACATAATAGCACTGAATTCTGCTGGTCTTGTTTATTTACTACCGCTTAATTGTAACCTTCTTGTCTGACCTGATATGTTGCTTAATTTGGGTTTAATGTGTCTGGAATATCTGTGATGGGGCCAGGAGACAGTGCTTTCTAAATAGTGACTAGGCTATGGGCTGGTAGATCTGGGTTTTGAGTCCCAGCAGGTGCAGCAGATTTTTCTCCTCTCCTAAACATCCATACCAGCTCAGGGGTCCACCCAACCTCCTATTGAATGAGCACCAGGGTTCCTTCTGGAGGGTAAAGTGACCAGGACATGAAGTTGAACACTCACATCCATTTTGTGCCAAGGCTAAGTATGAATGTAGCTACTCTGCTCCTTCTATATGCCTCAAGAGCGTAGACGGGGACAGCATTAACTTTTTCACCTTTTTGGAGTATTTGTGACCTATCACAACAAATGTTTTTGTTCATCTTTGTTCAACATTTAATTCTATTTTTAATGTTTGATATTGCATTAGTTGCTGTAGACCTGTTAAGTCTCCAGTCAGGCAGACAGCTATCAAATTTGTCAGATGACTTCTAAATAAATTCTTGAAAAAATACAGTAGAGCTGGTTTATCTGGCACTGTACCGTAAGGAAAACTCAATTGACTGCCAGTTTACAGGAGCTCTTTATGTTTACTATTCCATCTATTGCTAGCAACCAGTACTGATTCCAAGATTTCAAAACACTGAAGGTGGTAAAGAAAAACTATTTACATGATAAATTTATATAATTGAACAGTTAAGATAGTGACTAGTGTTGGATCAGCCTTGTGGCTGCCATGCTGCCCCTCATATCACTCCCTTGGATTTCTTCCTGTGGGGGTTTGTGAAGGATTATATTGAAAGCTCATCTGTGGATGACATTGCAACCCTTCATGCAGTGATAATTGAAGAAATCCGAATTGTGGTGAAAGGAATGTTGATCCATACATGGACAAAACTGTACTCTCAGCTTGATGTGATCAGGACCACAATGGGATTCCAATTTTTAGATGGATGCATACATAAACTTTTTGAGTTAAGGAGCAGTTTGCAGAAGACTGCAAATCTGTCTGTTTTGGATATCAGTATTAAGTTTTTAAAACAGGAACAGGACTTTTCTGGCCATCCACTGTACTGAGGTTGCAGATTGTTAAAGCTGTCCTATTAGAGGCCTGGACAGGCCATTAGGGCTCCAGGAGGTTGAGACTTCCACAATTTCTAGACAGTTGGCACTGAAGGTGGTAAGGTTGTCAGCCCTATGAACCAGCCATGTTTACGCCCCATGAGATGTCCACGGTTCTTATTTCTGTTAGAGGTAGAGTCAGCCCCAGGGCCATAGTGTGGTCAGAAGGATTAAGTCAGTGAAAAATCCCAGTGACCCATCGGGAATTGAATCCGTGACTTTCCAGCTTGTACTGCAGTGCCTCAACCAGTTGCACCACCGTGTACCCTGAGGTGCAGATTTGTTTACCAGGTCTGTCCCAAAAGTAATGAGAATGATTTTAAACTTTTTTTTTATTGAACATACATGCAATTACAGTTTATCCACTTCAAAATAGGCTCCTTGTGATTGAATACAGTGATTTCAGCATTGCTGCCAATATTCATAGCAGTGGAGGAAGTCTTCATTTGAGATGATGTTCAAAGCCCTCATCGCAGCTGCCTGGACATTGTCAACTGTCCCAAAACTATGTCCTTTGAGGTGGGTTTTGAGCTTGGGGAATAAAAAGAAATCGCACAGAGCCAAGTCAGGGCTGTACGGTGGATGGGGAAGCTTTGTGATATTATTTTTAGCCAAAAATGCCTGCACATCGGACAGATTCTTTGGGACCAGTTTCGCACAAATTTTTCTCATGTGCAGATCTTCCATAATGATTCAGTGGACATCCTTTTTTGGTAGTCCTACCTTCTGTGCGATTAACCTCACATTCAAATGCCGGTCCCTATCCAGAACAGCCTTCACACGAGCCACATTGTCCTGAGTTCTTGAAGTTGAAGGATGCCCTGCACGCTGTTTGTCCTCAACGCTCTCCCTTCAATCCTTGAACGCCTTTGCCACCTGAAGACTTGGGCTGAAGACAAACAACATCCCCATAAGCTGTCCTCAACAACTGCAATGTTTCGGAACCAGATTTTCTGAGTTTCGCACAGAACTTAATCGCCTAACACTGCTTGAGACTCCTCTGCATTTTCGCCTGTGACAAGACACAAAAACTACTATGCACTTTGCTAAGGTATGGACTGCTACAAAGGCGTGGACTCAACGGAGGAAGGTCAAACTGTATACCTGAGTTCCCCCTCCACCTGTCTCCCTGTCTCAACCACCATTTTTCTTTCCTAGCCCTTCTGCGCTGCACAAAAAAAATCATTCTCATTACTTTTGGGACAGATCGTGTAATACAGCAGTTAACTGTTCATGCCATACAATTGTCTTTATCATCATGAACGTGGCAGTGACTAGACTGAATTACAGCTGCTGCTTTGGCAGTTAAAGACCAAAACTTGTGGGTGCAGAGAGGAGGCATAGCCTTATTCACAAGTTCTGCAATAAACAAAACAGATATAGATGTTTTGTCTTGCAGTTTTACTAGACAGAAAATTGATGTTTTATTTGCCAGTGGGACTTAAAAGCTACTACTGGCAGAATTCATGAATCTCTCTTTGTGTATCCTGGACAACTGATAACCTTGCAGCAGTACATGATGATCTGATCTAATCAGTCAGTGTATTCTGTGTGCCATCAATGTGGTGAACAGTTAAATTTGTAGACTCTATAATGATATGTTTATTATAGAATAAATAAAGTATAGTAGATTTTGAGAAAAAGTTGTTAAGAATGTGTTGACATGTGGCTAATCAGGTGAGGTGGATGAATTAGTGCTAGGAAAAGATGGTAGAAGAGTAAAGGTGCTGCATTAGATAGTGAACTACTGGCTGCATTTGTTAACACATGGAGCCACAGAACAAAATCAGAATTGTTGTGAATGACCAACATGCAGTTTAAGGACTAGATAGCTGGGCAAAGGCTGTAAAGGAAGAAATAGAAAAATGACAACCATGTATTTGAGAGAGCCATCCAGACATCAGTGTAAGCAGGATTTGTAGAATAAAGAATGTCGGGAGACAAATTTTATTTACAGATATTAATGAGAAGAATTCTGTATTGTACTGTCATGAAATGAAACATGAATGTGGTGTAGAGAAATGTATTGGGTTGTTATTCTTGTATGTATATTCATATAATTATATGAATAATATTCTTAATGCATGGAATATGAATAATATTGGGAAAACATTTTTTCAGGTGTAAAAGAAAAAATAATGTGGCTGAATGCAGGGATTTGGCTGGAAACTAAAAGGGTTGGAAGTTGCCATGTTCATTCAGTGGATGTAGGCATCAAACCTGTGTTATTAAAATGTTCAGTAAGGAAAACATCGTGAGACAAAATGCGTGTGTTTAAATGGTTGAAGGTGGGTAGAACAGGAAATGTAGAGTCTTGTAATGAGAAGATAATGTTTGTGGTAGTGAGAAAAACAGATCAATGGTTATTAAATGTAAAAAAAAAATTAAAGTGATCCAGATACAGGCCTGGTGTGGACCAGAGGGTGGGTAGAAGTATAGCTCTACTCTTCCATGACCGCGGCACTAGAAGGGGGTGAGTGGTCAGCAGCATGCCCTGGCCGCACTTTATCCCTGGGAAAGACTCGGTACCCATTTTACGGGAGGCTGGGTGGGCCCAGGGCCATTCTAGGATGGCAGAAAATCTTGTCCCCACCGGGATTCGATCCCAGACCGTCCAGCCCGTAGTCAGTCGCTATACTGACTGAGCTACCCAGCCCACGGTTATTAAATATGGAAAATATTTAATACTGTATCTGGGTCGTGTGGGTTCTGAAGTTTTTTAGGCATACTTCATCTAAAGTATTCATACCTGTAGGTGCAAAGTTTTGAGAAACATTGTAGTTTATGACATGCCTCTCAATTTAATTTTTAATTAGTACTTTGCTTATAGTAAGAGAAGTGTATAGTATTTCATATCTGAACTGTGTTGAGGTTTAGTGGCTCTGAAACTGTATTCTTTAATTTGTATCTGTGTCTTGTGTTGAGCAGGATTCTTAGTGTCTGCAAGACATACACAGTTACTGATCTGTTTCATGTTGCTGCCTTTTTGTCCGCTCGCTTCCTGACTCGATCTGATGTGAAGGATATTCATCTACCTGTGTTTTTTAACTGGGCATGTAATGTAAGTGAAGACTGTTCGTATCTGAAGTGTTTGTAAGCCAAAAGTACATATTTTCTTTTCTTAAACATTTTTAGCTGTGTTTGGAGGTGCTTGATTTTGTGTGAACTGTTTTTCGTACCTGTTGTCCAGTAGTTTTATTCAAATTTCAGTGGTTGTGCTGAATAAATCGTACTCATTTCCTAATATCCTGGGATTTATGTTTTTGCCACGCCATGTTAAGTATTTGTGCCTACAACATGTTTTCATCAACGCTTTGTTTCATCATGTCCACTCAAAATGAGCCATTATGATACTTCAGAGGGAAGATGTTTCAGAGTAACTTTCAGTTGTGACATCCCTGTTGTGTTGTATAGAATCACAAAATATATAGGTAAAATATAGTCAAACACATCTTGTTTAATGTTTTTATTACTAAGATGTTCTTACATGGCTTCTGTGAACGACATGTTTCGGCCCTTCCATGGGCCATATTCAGGTTGATCACTTTTTGTTTACAAGGCAAACCATACAATTAGCAAAGCGTGTCGTCGAGAGAAGCCATGTAAGAACATCTTAGTAATAAAAGCATTAAACAAGTTGTGTTTGACTATATTTTACCTATATATTTTGTGATGTTTCAGAGTACCCTATGAAGATATATGGGGCATGACATTTGTGACGGCTACATAAAATCACAATACCTGTAAGTGTGCCCCTGCATTGTGGATGTTAGGTTACAGAATTCTGCCCTTACAGAAATTTGGGATAAGTATTTGTTATTTTTGACACAAAATGCGAGAAAACAACAGATAGGGCTGAATATCCCCCTGCACCAGAAATAATTATTTGGTGTGAAATTCAGATTGTGATGTGCATGTGTCAGTGATGGAGGGGGACTGCTGGTAGTATGATTGCTATTCCTGTTGTATTTTTTAAATTCTGCAGTGTTTTATCCTAGTTAAGATTATCTGCAAGACGTCATCAATTACAAACTCTTACTAAGTTTTTTCCTGTACTTTTATTTCTTATCAGTAGATTAACAGTTCTTTGTGTTAGCTGTGTTGTTTCTTTGACATCTTTAATTTTGAGAATGTTAACTTTTGATGCTTGCTTGTATATAGTCCTAGCATGAAATTGGCAATTTCAAGCAAAAGCATTGAAAATGCAAGAATTTGAAATGTGTCTTCACAACTGTTATGTATCAGGGCAGAAATTATGCAAACTATGAATAAGGAAGCATGTTTTATTATATAGGAAACTGGAAAACGAATAGTGTGGTGCATGTTTCCCTGCAACATTTGTTTGAAACATCATACTCTTAAATATATATTTAGTGGGTTATATTCCAGGTGTGCATAGAAATGTGTGCTTGTTTAGGTTTTCATATAAAGTGCCTCATATTTTATAGTTTTGAAGAGAATTAGGATACACTGACAGGTTTTAGTAAAACTCTACCATATGATGAAAATACTTTTGGCACAAGGACCAACAGAGACATAGGGAAGCTAATAGGTAAATTTTTGCAGTTTTTTTGTTACAGATGTGTCAAAAATATGCCAAAGTGATATGCTAGAATGCTGTTTGTACTGAGTGTCACAGCAATTAGTTTAGATTATACAGTGTGGCCATCAGTGAATGGAGGAGTGGATTGCAAGATTGGAGGTTCTCTCAGCATTGCTTTTGAAGGTCAAAAGTGGATTGACAGTCATTTTCTCTGGAACAGTATTGTAGCCACTATTAATTTTGACTAATAGTAATATGTGTAGTTGAGACTTTATTGTACAGTACATTTTGTAGAAACTGTGATAAACTTGGCATGTTTAGTAGCTTATATACCCTTTTTTGTTTCAGTTGATTGTATTAGCTGACAGTCCAGTGTATGCACATTGTGGGTCTTTGGCAGCAATTGCATCAATCTTGAAGCATGGAAAGAGGGAGGATTTACTTCCTCATGCCCAACGATTGTTAAAGTGGATTTTAGCAAGCAAGTACCGGGAGAACCACAATACTCTTGTCAGGAAATATGGTGTTAAAGTCATACAAAGGATTGGTAAGATATGATTCTTGTAAGCTGATTATTTGTAATTTGCCATATATTTAGACTGTTAATTCAGTATGGCTGATGTGTGTTCAAAATTGCTGTACATAAAGTTTGGTATATTAGATGCTATCTTTTTACTTTCAACACAGTTCACTCATGATTTTTAGAGAATACTTTAACAACTTATCACTTTTAAAATCTGACCTAAAATGAACTGTCAGCATCTCATTAAGGATGGGAGATGTATAAGATAGTGTGTGTGATTTTTGTAGTAGCTGTTCAATTTTTGTTGTTCATCCAGCTGTGGCAGATATAAAAATGTTTGCCCTGTTCACAGAATGTGTTTAAAATTGCGTGTGATTATAAGGTAATCCTCCTTCAAAGGATAAATTAGAATAAAATTCTTGTTTTGTATTCAGGTGAAGGGGATATATGAAGTGTAAAATAACAGTGTGTTGACTTCACCAAATACGTATTACACTCACTTATTGGTTGTACTGATCAGTCACAATGAACCTGGATCCATGAAGGTTTGTGTATAGAAGGAAAACAAAATGTACAATGATGTTGTATATGAAGCTTTTTTCTTATTACTTGTTCACATTTATAAACATGATGATAGTTGAAGGCTTTGAGGTTATAGTGAAGTATGTAGCGTAATGGAAATATCTCAGGTAGTAAATTATGCACAAAGTTAAATAATTTTTAGTGTTATTTTATAAGCATTTGAAGGGTACTAGGAATCTTGGGTTCTCCAGAGTTAGTACTTTCTTTTGGCATGAAAATTTTATGTTGTCGAAAGGTCTGAGCTTCCTGAAAATGCGTGTGGCAGTGTGGCGTTACCAGCGTGGTAGCAGATCACTTGCAGAAAATCTTCGTGCAGGGGATAATACAGCACATGATGCATTGAGTTGGAACCCAGTGCCCCAGAATGAAGAGGAAATGATTGAGGACTTTGAAGTACCTGATTGTATTGAGGATGTGATTGAAGAACTGATGCAGGGACTCAGAGACTCTGATAATGTAATTAGGTAGGCTTTCCAGTAGATCATTTCCTGCATTGTGTTTATTGGCTGCAGTAAAATTGAATGTGGCAGTAGAATGGTTTGTGTTAAGTATGTGCTGTATGATTGAGTGGCTTGGATACATCAGCAAAGTGATGTTACAAGCCAGAGCTTGAGTATCATTTTTTGTTTTTATGTGGTTGTTCAGCATGTCTTGATGTAGAGCCGCTGTGAATAAATGCTGCAGTGTTCTCTGCATGAGAAGTTTGTCCGTGGATCTGCAGAAAAGAACTTCATGAAGAGCAAAACTTCTTATAAGGGAAATGTAAAAATTGGGTGTTCTCCTTTTGGTTACTTTTGTGTTTTAATGGCAAGTAGTTTTTTTTCATAATCTTTCAATTATAAAAGTGATACATAAAATATAGTCTTTTTGTCTGGCCTAGTGTGGAATATTTGTTCAAACACTTAGAAATCATGGGCATAAATGTTTCATAAACTTGTTGACAGTCATTGAGTAGTAAACACACATGATGATTATCTTGGTGAATAGAGTTTCAGCATCTGTTGAAATCTCACCCATCTGCCTTTGTATTATCATTCATTTTAAACTGATGGTTGCAAACTCTTTGCATATTTTTTGTAAGAAAGCTTTCTTTAAACAATAACTAAACAGGTTTTAACAAAGCCATTTTTATTAAAAGTCTCAGTGACTTTACAGTGAAGTAGTTTTGTCAAAACTCTATTTGCTTATTCTGAAGAATCTGTACTTCGTTTAAAATTGTTTTATTGGACTTTCAGAGCATGAAATAGAGAAGTTACTTTGCATTTTCTGAATTCTCCAGAATGCTTATGGTTGAAATATGAAAATTTGGTTTCAGAATGTCATCTCAGGCTGTATTTTGTAAACTTGAAAGTAAACTGCTGTTAGAATTCCATTGCACAAGGCATTCTGTGAGCCCACTCTTCGGTCAGCAGATCTTGACAGAGTATAACACTAGAAAATGCTTTAAGGCACTTGTTAGCTTTTTGATGTATGTTGACCAGTCGTAAGGTAGCTTTCATTAATGATTCAGTGAATTGTGGAGTTAGAAACGTGTGTATGTGTAAATTCCTCTTGAGGTGGTCATTTTGACCAGTGATATGCTTACTAACACCTGGGGTTTGAGAATACACTGCTGCATTAATTCACAACTGATTCTGGCATTGCTTCACTTCTGTTGTACAAAATCATGGCATTATTTACCCAACCCAATATCAGAGCTGTAAACGTGAACCCTAAATTGAAGCTTTTGAGTTGTTGTGGGGACTGAATTTTTGTGTTGTAAATGCAGGAGAAACCTTAAATTGAGAGAAATTGTACATTATTTATATTGTATTTTGACTGGGACTGCAAAATATGAGTGCAAAATACACGAAAATCTTGACTGGAGAAACCTTAAATCAGAATTCTACTGTACTTTGATTCTAATGTATGATTGCCACATCCAGTGTTATTAGAGTACCAGATGTGTAGGAAGTTAAAAGCTAATAACAGTATTTAATACACATATAGTATGAACTCTTTCTCCTTTAATAATTGACTTAACAGCTTAAAAATAAAACGACTGATTGAAAGAGGTTATGTTATATTGTAGGTGGTCTGCTGCAAAAGGTATTGGGAGAGTAACAGGACGGCTTCCCAAGGAATTGGCAGATGAAGTAGTGGGTTCAGTTCTGGAACTTTTTAGCCCACGGGAATCTGATGGAGCATGGCATGGGGGATGCTTGGCTCTGGCTGAGTTGGGTCGCAGGGGACTTCTTCTGCCACAGCGGCTGGGTGAAGTGATGCCAGTGGTACTTAAAGCTCTGGTGTATGATGAAGTAAAAGGCTATGTGTCAGTGGGTGCGCACATCCGTGATGCTGCATGCTATGTCTGTTGGGCATTTGCAAGAGCATATGATACTGCTGTACTTCAGCCGTTTGTGAAGGATATTGCTGCAGCCTTGCTGGTGGTGACAGTGTTTGACAGAGAAGTAAGCTCTTGTTGCAAATTCATTTTGATAGGAAGTGTTAAGTTTTATGTCATTGAGTCTAGCGATGTATGTGTTGAATAAAATTTCATTGTCTTGCTTTTCTGAAATTTTCTCTGTGTTCTTTTTTGTTTGACCTACGTGTCTAGCATTAATGCTTTAGACTTGTATTCAGCAGGTGTCAGGTTTGAATATTGTCTGGGACAGCTCCTATACCATTTCAGGTTTTCATTGTTTTCATCACTCCCACCAGGTAAATGCTGGTATAGTACCACAATAATGTCATGACTGCTTCTTTTCAAATTCTGTCCATTTCAGCCCTCATCCTATCATTTGTCACTATATACCTTGTAATACTGAAAGTGTTATAAGAACAAATAACAACAATGACAGCAACAGCAGTGTGTTGTGGTATTTCACAGATATATGGCTGGACCTTTGAATATAAGAGCTGCAACCACAGTGTGGCAAGTACCAATATTGAATGAGCATTTTGCACTTCTGAGGTTCAGTTTTATTTTTTAGATCAAATGTCGGAGAGCAGCTTCAGCTGCATTCCAGGAGAATGTTGGGAGACAAGGAACATTTCCTCATGGTATTGACATTCTGACTGCTGCAGATTACTTTGCTGTTGGTGTCAGGACCAATGCTTTTCTCAGTGTCAGGTAATCATTTCTCTTGTTGCACAATGAAACACTAAGTGCATTTTGTTTTGGGGGGAGTAATGCTAGTAGTACTTAAAAACGGTATTAGAATCATCAAGTGTTTGTATCTGAATAAACATGACATTTTGAGCCTTTTTTTTTATACCTGGCAAATTAATTATGGGTTAATGCAGTATTTGAAATTTCTACAATGTTTCTGTCATGTACTTGCACACATCAAGACACATCACTGTGTCTTTGTGCTTCTTATTGGATGATTTTAACCATTACTTTACATGGAATCCATTGTTAGTGTAGAGGGAAACAAAATTATTTTTTATGCTGCGTATTTACAGACTTGGTGATATTTGGTTTTCAAAATAAAATCCTTATTAATTGTGATAACTGAGGGACCATATTTGGCTGTCAGTACTACTATTTTTTTGTTCTGAATGCAGTAGGATGTGCAAAAACAAATTGTATTTACAAGGAAGCATAGGAAACTGTAATCTTATTTGTTTTTTATTGTGTAGCCCATTTCGCTGGTAAAGGTAAAGCCGCTGCACACCGTGAAGGCATTTGGAGAGTTGGAGGTAGAACTCCACTCCTTCTTAACCTCAGTACTAGATGGAGGTGGGGTTATGTTTCATACCTCTGCCATCCTCTGAGAAAGAGGCCCAGGTACCCATTGAATAGTAGGCTCTGTGGGTCCCAGAACCATTTTGGATGTTTTGGAGAAGAGAGAAATCTGTAGCCACTGACAGGAATTGAACAACAGCTTGTCAGTTGTCCAGCTTGTAACACAGTCATATTACTGACTGACTCTCCAGGGCCACTGCAGTCATGGATATTGCACTTTCTTTTTAACTCTCATTTCTGTTTTTGGCTGTTTTTGTTTTCATTAATTGGTTTATCATTATGTTTAAGAATGTGTTCATTCTGCAGTAAATTGGGTAGTTTTAAGTATGTTTGTTGGACAAGAAGAATTCTGGTGATTAAATTTGTTATCCATACTGAAAGTTTATTGTTATTTTCATTAATGTGGAGGTAGGGTGGAAATACACATCCCTAAAAATGGTTTCACAAAAGTGACTTTACATGTGAAGTGATAACATAAGACATTTAGTGATGAATTATTTTATTTTCAGTGTTTATATTGCTCAGTTTGAAGAATACACGATGCCCCTTATTAATCACTTGGTAGAGAGGAAGGTAGGACATTGGGACACAGTCATCAGGGAACTTACTGCAAAGGTGAATTTAATTTAATTTTTACACATGCATGTGTATGTATATGTTTGCTGCTGTAACATAGGAAATGGCATATTTCATTTTGAAACTGTTTTCTCTGAATTCAAGATTCTTGTGACAAATGTGTTTGACAGGCACTACATAATCTGACACCAAAGGCTTCAACATATATGGCTGAGACCGTTCTTCGTGTCCTGTTAGATAAGACATCTTCAACTGATCTCGTCACTCGCCATGGTGCTGTGTTGGCTGTTGCTGAAATTCTTCATTCTTTGTCTATGGTGGCCAAACAATCTGGTTACACTATACAGGGCATCATTGGTAAGTTGTTAAATTTCAGCGCATTTTATAGTATTGCATCACCACCAGTTAGCTTCCATCTTTGTCTGTTTTTTTTTTTCAGTAACAATGGATATTTAACGTAGTTTTTTAGAAACGTAGGACAAACATTTGAGGAAGGATGATACTTTTAAACATATGATTTTTTTTCTTTATGCAGTGTAGAAACATGCAATGCACACAATATGTATGTGTATCTTTAATTATGATGGTGATAATTAATGAACTATAGGTATGCAGAGTTCCATAGAGACATACATTTTATACATACCTGCAAATTGTGTTTGATACATCATATTTTGTACAAGCAAATACGAACATGTTGATGGTTAAAAATTCTGACCCTAAGTCTGACAGAGTCAAAGCAATGTAAATCTGTACTAACCAAATGGTGCACAAAGTGCATCAGTGAATCTTGTAGTTATTAATGGATATTTCTTCCTGTGCTGACTGTATTGACACATTTGGAGGAAAGTAACCTGTATATATACAGTGAAACCTTTATCTATCATTTCTTATGGGACTGCTCCATGAAACCAGTAGTATTTGGCAGAGAGAGAGAAAAGAGGGGGGGGGGAGTGGAATAAAAAGTGGAAAATGATTGTTGCAGGAAAACATTAAATGTATCAATAGCACAAAAAACAACAGCAGGAAATGAAAATTATTCGTTTTCCAATTTGGCCAATAAAAATAATAAACAAAAAGTTGTATTCTGCAGTGTACTATAAAAGAGGTCCTTTTCATTTTCATCAGTCTTCCTTAGGGGTACGTGTTTGTATATGTATTATTTGCTCCTCCTTTAGTTCTGTGTCAAGTCGTATTATTCTGGAATTAATAGCAGTCCACTTGATTATACTTCTTGTTAGTTCTTCTGAAATGATAAATCCCGCACCCTCCTTTGCTCTCGTCCTTTTTCTACACCTAAGTATCTTGGTACATAATTCTTGCCTAATTCAATCTCTCCTGTTACCCTTCTTTTTTGGTTTCACTTATTCTTAGTATCGTAGTTTTATACTTTTTCATTTCTTCTGCAACCTCCCTTTCCTTTGCGGTAAGTGACGTAATGTTCCAAGTACCCAGTCTCGTATTCCTTATCCTGCTGTTTTTTCTCCCTTGTTTCCATCTGGCTGATTCCATTTCTTATCTTGGAATGATTAGTTTTTCCATTGTGGGTCATTAGCCCTATGCCTGGATCACCTGGTTGAGGGTCTGCCTCCTTTGTTCTGGTTATACTGCCAGTTCTCAGTCCCTGATGAAATTTAGCCACTGAAAAAGTGCCAACTCCCCATGATGAGGATGCACTCATCAGGGATTACCTGGGTGTAGATAGTTTCATCCAAAGCCCCCTATATACCTCCGGTCAGGGGCCTTTGAAAACGTAATTGGAACACAACAACAAATAATATACAGCAATAATACCTGAAATATTAATACTAAATAAAGTGACTGTTAGTAGCCAAACTTAACAAGGTGTGCTGAACAGGAAAATGCAAAGTATTACTAGTAGCAGCCGCAGAACATAGTTCTCAGGTTTGCCACTTTACAGTGTATGCCTCCCATCATCCTCACCATTTACCAGTCTTTCTTTGGCCAATGTGTGGTGACATTTTGTAAATACTGTACTGTTGTGTCTGTAACAGAAATTACATTTTCTGTGTAAAAGATTTCCTACTAGAATTGTTAAATCAAATTTGTCTTTTGTATAGCTACAGGAAGCTTTGCAAAAGCATTATTCCTTATGAAATACCGATTAAACTGAAAACTGTTACAGACAAATGTTATGGGCGCTAATGCACTGATTTTTTTATGTCGTATAAATTTTTTCACCTAAAAGTGCTAGTCAGTAAGTATGGTTTGGGTGTTCAGAGTTTAATTTCTGACAAGTGCATGATTTTTGTGTTATGTACCACCTCTGGAGCCAGCTAAGTATCCCACCCAGATTTTCTCTTGGAGTAGAGTGTGGCCCAAACAAGAATGTGACCACTCATTTCCATATAGCTTAACCCTTATCCTGCTAATGTGGAGAATATGGTGAGCTCATAATAATGCCAGCAGATGGCAGATGGGATTTATCTCGGCGTTTAAAGGGTTAAATTACAAGTGTGTTGATATTTACCTCAACTCTCCTCACAACATATTATTTTTTGGCTGGTAAATTTTCTATGTATCATATTGTTGGGATGACTACCAGGCACTACAGTTGACATCTTTAGACACTTTTGTTTGTGGAAGCATACCGTGAGTCAGGCCATTATCCTGTAGTCAAATTTTTTATTGTGATGTCCCGTGCTGGTGAAGCCAACAGTTGTAAGAAATTTAGAGCTGTTAATTAAGCTTTATTGGCTGTGCAATGCATTATTGTAGTGGCCCATCTGGCTGAGTATTGTATTTTTTTTAGGCCAACAGTGAGACTCATTTACATAAGATTTTCTGCTGTATTTCTTTGTAGGTCTGAAAGCTGTTGAGCAGATTCGTGATCTGGTCCCTACTTTTATGCAGCGACAACAGTTTCGTGGTGTGGGAGGTGAACTGATGAAACAGGCTTGTTTACTCCTTATAGGAAAGTGTTCCCTGGCAGACATGCCTTTTCATAACCATCCAGTTATTGGTAAGTTACAGTGGATTTTAAATATTTTAATTTATTTCTGACATGGTTTGTTGCCTTTTATTAATTATATCAGTAAATAGTATGGTGGTCATTAATCATGAAATGGTAAATTTTTGTAAGAGATGCTGAAATGATGTGAAGTGTGGAATATGTTTTGATAAGAGACTGATAGGAAGTGAATGAGCAGTGCAGAAATTTGATGCAGAGAGGTAGAGTCTGGGGAAGCTAACTGATGAAGTTAAATAGCAGTATGAGGTTAAAATCTCAAATAGGTCTGCACTGTCATGGAATTTTGATGATAATCGAGATGTAACCGTCCCTCTTACATTGTTGCCACAGCTGCCAAGTTTGTGGATTGCGAGGGTTTAGAGGCATGTCATTTTCATTGGCTGTATACACCGAATTAGTAATGTGAAGATCACTTTCTTCTAGGATGTAATTGTGTGTGTTGCAGAGGAATGTACTGCTTCTGACCCCAAGGATGGAGGCAGTACATTCCTCCTTGTTAGTGAATTTCTGCCAGTACATGACATTGCATTAGAGATAATGATAATTTTGTAGCAACTACAAAGCAGATCAGCATGAAAAACTCAATGAAAAAGTGTGGTGAATAGTGAGCACAACACACATGATATAAGAGCATGGAATGAGGGTAAGTGCAAGGGATCTTCAAAAAAAGTTTCAACACTTTTATTTCCTAGAAATTTTGTATTTATCTTTCTGACATTACAAATGCATTATTTCTCAACATGTCTGTTTGCTTCTCAATACACTTTTAAAATATGATTATAAATTTACATAATTATTTATAAATTTTTTATAGTGGTAAATTTCCTTAGATGAATTTCACAATTTATTTAATTTTCTGCAGTATTTGAGTTAGTGTCTTTGCTATAAATTCTCTTAACCTTTTGGAGCCGGTATTATGTTTTTAATTTTTAGCACAACTGTATATAAAATGTGAATAATACAAGAACCAAATACGTTAGAATTATGAAACAAATTGCATTTTGAAGAGAAAAAATGGAGAGTATATATCATGTTTAAAATATTCAGTACCTATATTTGTTGAATAAATATATAAAATGCAGCTTTAGAGGTTAGCGGTGCGGTACGACCACTATAATTGACATTAGGCGTCAGAAGGTTAATTCAGATATTTGCCTAATTTGTGTTGAAACCCTTTCCATTAAATGGTATTCTTTCAGTTAAGACAGTGAAATGTAATATTTGAAACAGATGATTGGCAGTCATTACTGGATGAGTGTTTGTCTAATGAGGTTGACAACATTCGGTCCCAAGCGGCGTCAGCGTTGCCTGCTTTTTTCACCCAGTATTGTCAGCTACAATCAGAGGTTGGAGAGCTTTCGAATACAGTGAATGCTGCCAAGCGTGATGCAGTGATTACCATGTATACAGAACAATTGGCAGCAAATAATAAAACCATTCGAATGGGCTTCTCCTTAGCTTTGGGTAAGTCTTCATTTTGCTATGTCTAAGCCAAAATGTGGCCTAAAATATAATTTTTGTTTGCCATGGTGATTTATTTCATTTTCTCTGTAATATATACAACTAGAAAACAGAATTTTGAGTAGAACTTCTGTCAGGTGCTTTCTGCTGCATGGACTTATAGTTTGGCAGGTCTGTTACTATTGTTATTTTATTCTATTTTTCTGTAAAACATATTATTTGAGTGCAGGTTCTGTCTGTGTTAAATTTTTCAGGTATAACCTCAGAGATACTCATGTCACCACATATTCTGTAGGCATATTTATGATTTTTTTACCAGATTTCACATGGCCCATTGGTTGATTAAGCTGGAAACTTTAGCTGTCATGTTCATTTTGAAATTCTACAAAAAGATACATGAATAAATGTTGCATATTTGTTACCTTAATGGAGGTTGCAATTTTTCAAAGACGTAGGAACATACACCATTTCAACACCCTGAATTAGGTTCTGCTAATGTTGCTGCTGCCTTACAAGCATACACGTCTGTATTGTTGTTAGTGATTTATGATGTTAAATATTTACACCCTGATCAAAAGCCTAGATTGTTGTTCAAGAAATCGTCCCATGTGTTTCTGATAACTTCATTTGTATATTATTATGAGGGAGTGAGTGATGACTTCACTCCTTTTTGGTCAAAACACGCATATACAGAAATATGCTTGTTGTGTGCAACAAGATACTGTTTTGTTATTTTAGACAACCATGAGAGCCACTGCTCCTTACATGCAGTGTTTGCAAGACAAAATGGGATTGTGATGGACACTTTTCCACCACATTGTGCACATCGCCAACAACCTCTCGATGTTGCTATCATGGGAACTTTTAAGGCAAAATACACTGTTACAGAAAATGAGTGGATGATGCCAGTCCTGGAAAAAAAAGAAGCAGTGGCCTATAGCACCCAATGGCCAGAATTGTTGGAAGTGTTGGAAGTAATTTAGTGTTACATTTTGTAAAATATTAAGTAACACTGTGTACAAAAATGTGGTAGCATGGATATTGAAATGTAAGTGCTCAAACCTTAGTCTCAGGTACAAAAATCTTTTTTGAAGGTTTAAATGAGAGCTGTGTAATTGGATTTTGTATCAGGCTGAGTAGTGTATGCTATATATTATGTTCTGGACTTTGAGGAGGAAGGAAAGAAGAACTGACACGATACTTTTACCCTTGAAGCGAGTAGTGTTTCGTTCTATTTGTTGATTTGTGTTCAGTGTTCTACCATTATTCCAGTCTGCTGTGTTACATAATGCTGAGATCATTGCTACTGTTGCTACTGAATAGTGTTAGTTGCTAAGTTCAGGGCTTCAAGCATATGTTTGTCAAGTTTCCACAAGAAAATTAATGAAACTGGTGCTGAATGTGTTTTTGGCCTGTCTAAATGTGTTAAACATGTGATAAATACTAAATTTGCATCATCCAGGTTAAAGAATTTGTTAGTGTTGGCTCCATATTTTCACATTTAATATTCAGTTTTTAAATGTGTCATAACATATGTGTATGAAGCACATAAGACTATGGACAAGTGAATGGTGGATTAGATAACTAGCTGGTGGCTTTAGATTCTACTACCAGGGACCTGATTCAGTTCTTATTGGAAGGACTAAATGATTTTGCCTTATTTAACAGGTTCCTTTCCTAAGTTCATGTTGGATGAGCAACTTAATGTAGTGATCGTTGCCTTGATCCAGTGCTCAAAGATCACCGAGTTAACTACCAAGTGGTCAGAAAGTCGCAGAGATGCTTTGAAGGCCCTTACTTCAGTCTGCCGTACTGTTTTTAGTGAAAAGGACATGCAGACAGGTAAATTTCAGCTGTCTCAGCTTTGCTGTTGTTTTTGTTTATGCAAACTGGGAGGTAGAGGTGGAATTGCTGTTTTTTACTTTAGATGCCGGACTGCTGGCTAGATGTCAGTACTCAGAAGGTTCTGCAACTGGCCATCTTGACACAGGTTTTTCTTGGTTTCCCTGTGTCTAAACACAAATGCTGAGATGGTTCCCCAGATTCCAAGTTGCCACTACTTGCTTCTCATGTAGCCCTCCCGAATTAAATTCAGTAGTAACCGATTTCATGTTTTGTGTACATGTAAAATAACCACTGCCACTGGGTAACAACCCAATTGCAGTGAATTATTATTATTATTATTATTATACAATATGTATGTCTCCTGTCACAGGCATTTCTTCCTGGTACTTCTCTTGAACCAGCGGTGATCCCCACCGCTCAGGCTTCAAGCTTCACATTGCAGTA
>Ga0123354_10002945_pt1 | contig 23106 bp, 18 predicted proteins | sample TergutLab28metaG_2_FD_97872 | JGI IMG/M metagenome (GOLD analysis project Ga0123354, IMG submission 97872) | Labiotermes labralis P4 segment gut microbial communities from Petit-Saut dam, French Guiana - Lab288 P4 | ecosystem: Host-associated > Arthropoda: Insects > Digestive system > Gut ... | reverse complement strand
ACGTTTTAACTGGCCCTCAAACAGAAATTGGGAGGCCTTTTCTCCGGTCCCCAATTTTTCCCAAAATTGGAAAAGGGAATTGTAGATAAAGAAAAAACCCAAACCCCCCCCCCCCCCCATATTAGTATATTTGCAAAATATTTTGTAAGTAATACAGATCCAAACCATTCTAGTAAGTCAAATGTCCTAACCTTATTACAATTCAAACCAACACACCTGCACAATTTAATAAACGTCACAATATTACAACACACCAGCTTTTACATGTTTTGGGCCTCACTGGCCCAACATCTGAAACTGTTTTGTACAACTGTGTGCTCCCTGACGATGAGCCTATGAGGCACAAAACATGTATTAGTTGGTGTGTTGCAATATTGTGACTTTCATATAAGTGTGTGTATTTGTTGGTCTGAATTGTAATAACTTAATTGTAATGCACGTAATGGGGAATGTGCTTAACTGTGTTTACCATGCTTAACACCAAACTTTCAACTCCCATAAATGTAACCTACCCATTAATAAACAATTGAAACAAGTGTATAAAAAAAGTGTATAATATGGTGCATTTATAACAGAAAAGAGAAAAGGGTCCACACAAATAAGTGGTGTGAAAGCAATCCTGGACTATAACCAAATCACAACCTTCACCGTGTTTGAGTTTTCTATGGGGTACTTATTATTCCAACAAGCATCATTACAACCCAAACATATTTGGAGCTAAGAGGTAACACATAACGAATTCGATGTTATGGCGAAAAACACATGTAATTAATGCAAAACCAAAGTTGTAAAATGCTACAATAATCTTAAAGTAAAAATGTTGCAATAATCTTAACATGGTCGACGACTCGTTGTTTGGAACTAGCAAATGACGCAGGTGAAACAAAACAATGGCCTTTGCCATGTAGACTGAAGACTTTTCAATCAAATAAAATAACTTCCACTACACTCTTTCACGTAATATTATTACGATTTTGCAAACATATTCCCAACACATGTACAACATGCTTAATGTATCTATACCAAAAATCTGCTTATGTGAAACTGTGTGACTATTGTCTTCAATCACATTTTATTCTTATGATGTGCTTTATGCCTTATTCCAATGCGCTCTAAGGACTTCTGAAAGTGAAATCTCGTATGTATGTATATATGTATGTGTATGTATGAACGTATGCACAGTCCTTCTTTCTTAATCTGCAAATCAATGTAGGACTTACAGGAACCCTGTCGGGGTATTTTCTTCTGATTTTTTCTCCCTCGGCCTTCCTCTTTTCAAATGGATGTTCTTCCTTGTATTGGAATTTCATGTTTTTAAGCGCATACACTATTTGCTGCCTACAATTAACAAAGCTTGCTTTGGTTACTTATCTCTATTGACAACACGCAATCCTCAGACGATTACAATGAAACAACGGCCTATCAGATGCCTTTTCCCACTCTACTGGGATATAGTTCGAAATGCTGCTAACTCGATATATGTGATTTATTGGAATTCAACAAAACCGTGGCCACAGATTTTGCCACAGTATAATTATATTTTTGTAATGACGTTAATTTATTGCGAACACGGCAAAGTTCTTTTGTACGAAACGTGTAGTGTATTCATGCACACGTACGTCAGTAATCACATGATGGCATGGTGTGGGGATGGGAGCGCGAAGAATCAAGGTTAGCGGATGATGTAAGCTATTGTTTAAACTTTCAACTTGAAATTTTCAGCTTACTTTGCGAAATACTTTTCAATAAATAACAAGAGTGTACGAAATGGTGAGTTTCATATACGACCATTAGCCTGTAATAGAGCTTGTATTCTTTTTACAGTAGTCTTATATAAGGTCTGAATAGTCTCTAGTGGAATATTGTAGTACTGTTCATGAAGAACATCTTCTAGTTGCCTTAGAGATGATTCAGAAGGGAATCTGCTTCTCACCCTCCTAAAACTAACCACAGTGATTCGATGCTATTTAAGTCTGCTGATTGTGTTGGCCAGGGAAGATGTTGAAGTGCCACTTATGCTCTTCGAACCAAGACTGAACACTTCTGGCTGTGTGTATGGGTGAATTGTCATCTTGAAAAATTGCATCATTGGTAGGAAACAGCATCTGGACTGTACGATGTACCTGATTAACAAAAATGTCCACATAGCTACTGGCAGTAAATGGAGCATACTGAGTAATTATAGGACCGGCAGAATACCGAGATACTGCCGCCCAAATCATCACAGGCCACCTCCATGTTTCACAATTGGAACCGGCAGTCAGGATTATAAGCTTCCTTGGGCGTTCTCCAGACACAAACCCAGCCTGATGTTGGGAACAGTTTGGAAGACAACCTTCTCATCTGACCGTATTACGTATTTCCAAGCATCATACATCTAGGCTTTATGACCATCATACCATTTTTTTACTTTTAGTGTTGTGTTCAGTAATCAAAGGTTTTGCAATTGCAGTTGTACCATGGATTGCATTTGTGAAGCTATTGTCATAAGACTGTTTTTTCAGAAACAGGGTCTTCAAGATGAATATTGAGTATTGCAGTCACTTTTGCCGCAGTACTACTACTTTTAGACAGTCCTGTCAATATACAGTGATCCCTTCCACTTAGTTCTAGTTTTCAGCCACTATTCCACTTAGCTGATGATGCCTTCCCATGATATGTGTATGCTGTCACAACCTTGGAAACTGCTGTCTGGGTACACCTAATAAAATAGCCATTTTTGTTACAGACGTTTCAGCTAAATGTACTTCAATCGTCTGTCCTCTCTGAAAATCGGACATCTCCCATTTTGTAGTACTTTCATACAAACTGTTACTAAACACAGTCTGTAATGCACTGGCAGTGGCACTACACAGCATAAATGAACAAAAGAATAATGAAAGATACTAGCAACTAAAATTCTTTCAGTGCAAGTAACACAAAACAGTTGTATTCCTATATTGTTTCCATTATTTTGTCCATCCCCTTCGTCCATTTATTGGAGCATAATGGGAGTGTATCACTTAAAAATTGAGATTTGATTTATTCCATGTTATGACTCTGTAGTCTGAGATGAGCAATAACACACGAGATCTGCACACTTCCGGGACATTATGCAGCATACAGTGGTAATTCCATACTGACGTTTCAGGACAGGCTTTCAGTCCCCTCTTCAGAGAGTCAAGAAAACCATGCATCTCATCTGCATCATGTGGAAGCCTAAAATGTCAGTAGCAACACATGTTACAACCATCCACAATGTTGTGTGTTATCTGCTTTGTATGATTAACCCACTAGCAACAGTACTTGACAGTCAGTGGACTTAATAAAGTGTAGTCATTACAGCTCTGTGTACCAGTAGGGCTGTCACATATGTACATACACACACACAGAATATGTTAAGCTGTTTCGTCCTTGTCCTGATTCCTTTTTCAGGGGGGCTGCCTCTTAAGCTACTATTCTTTAGGCTGTTTGTGTTCTTTAAGATGACTGTTTCCCACAAGGAGTCCTATCAGCGGTTCCAAGTAGTGTCTGTTTAGGTCTAATAGTTTAGAAGAACACACTGCCTCCATCTTCAGGGCAGATATCAGCCCAAGAGAGTGGTGACCTAGCATTCAAAAAATTAAATTAAAATATAGACTTCCAGTATTTTACAAGAATTCATACTGCCATCTCAGGCAAAACCAGCAAACAAATGAAGTATAGGTATGGACATGAGATGCATAATCACAAATTGCAATTTATGCACACGTATCTCAAATGGATGTTATACTATGACAACAGGAAAGTCCAATGGATCAACCTCTCTCCATGTTCCTGAGGCTCGTTTGCTTCACCCTTTTTCTTCATAGGAATGTTGCGACATCCTGTGCTATGGGCAAGAGCTTTGGGTGGCTGACATGGGGTTCAATGGAATACATTGGCAGGCAGACTGGGAAGCCTAAAATGCTATTGTGCATACCATCCATTGAATTCCTTCTCATGGCCTCAGAACAGTGAAATAACTCCAGTGAAAATGGACCCATTTTTGTTTCACATACAAGGTATAATTAAGGAGAAAGCAGCCAACTGCACAGACCATCACATGGAAAGATCATTTATTAAACAATATGTAAGTGGCATTTACAGAATTTGTTGCATCTTCCAGATGAACATATGTGACTACTCATTTTCCTCTTCTTCTTCATCTTCCTGGCTATTGATCTGTAACAAAAAAAAAAAAAATTAAAATGACATACATGCAGATTTTGGAACAGGTAATCTTATCTGGGGCCTGCAGAGGTAAAAAAACTGAAGTAACACAGGCTTGGAACTTCCCAGAATATATACCTTCTCTGGAATGATTACACAAAAAGTTGAGAGATATATTTTCATTGCCGTGCTATACTGTGTGATGAATGGATTAAACTGTACAGTCTTCACAAATCAATCACAGCTGCACATTCTGTAATCTAAAAACCTGGTACTTGGAATTTTCTTAACTCCAACACTGGAAGTGATATAATTTCAATCCCTCAAAACTTCCTGGTATTTGTAAATGGCTTTTCTCTATTTTCCTTTAATTATGATCATTTATACCTTATAACTATTAAGCAGACATCACTGCCTGCCCAGTTTGATGAAAAACGTGGATCAATGTTAGCAACACTTCTGAGTCGTGTAACAAGTTTCTCCTGTACAAGGAGACATGGGTAGGCCTGACAGAAATGGTGAACAATACCAGCAGGTACTGGCAGTAAGTTTTCCTTTCCTTCCGTGTGTTGTATTTACAATACCAATTTAAACTGTGCACTTTATATTAACATACATAAGTTGACAGTTCAGTGTTTAACTTTGATTATGATGGACTTCTTGTAATAAGTCATACTTTTAAGAAATGGATAGACAGCCTCACATAACCAAATTCTTCAGAAAAATGGTGACAACAATTTTCTGCTTCACGGACTTGGTCATATATTGGTTACTAATTGTGAATTTGGGGCAAGACTGTGAGAACTTATAAATCTATTCCACAGACATGTGCTTTGTCAGCAACACTTCATTTACAAAAGTGTAACACTCTGTGAAGTGGTTGTACATGTTTTTCAATATGTTGTGCCATAGTTCCAGCTTAGGTTGCATGTACATGCACACCCACAGTGTTAAGTATGACATGCCACACCTCCATCTGAGGCAACACTAGCACACAGTAATCAAAACACACGCTTGGTCAACATTAACCCTTATCCTGCTAATGTGGAGAATATGGTGAGCTCCTAATAATGCCAGCAAATGTCAGATGGAATTTAACTTGGCTTTTAAAGGATTAACATATGCCAGAAAGTGACTGCCGCTTCTTACCTGGAAGTACCTCAGCTCATATGTGTCCTTGCCACTTGCCACCACTCGCAGCCAATCTCGCAAGTTGTTTTTCTTTAAATATTTCTTTGTAAGATACTTCAGATATCTGCACAAAATAATATTCACTGAATTTCCTTATAAGGAAACTTCACAGTCAAGGCCTGACATCATAAGAGAATACACACAAATCTCACTATGGTGAAGCTGCAAGTTGGCAGTACCTGGCACCAAGACTGAATGCCTACAAAATGTATGGGTATATACAGACAGTACAAATGATCCAGTATCAATGTGCACGGGAGAAATTTTAGTATTGTATTTATTGGGTTAGAAGACGTATGACTGCAGCCTTCTGCCACAGTGTGAATGAGATCTTTGCTCATCTGGATGTTATGCAATGTTGACTGTAAGTTACTGATGTTTCAGGGCAACCTATTGGTCCCATCAAGGGTCAAGCAATTCAAGAAGAAAGACTACTTGCCCCCTGAAGATGGGACTGGTTGTCCTGAAATATCAGTATTTGTCCACCAATCAATGCTGTGTATCATCACACAAGAGCAAAGATCTCGGATGATTTTTTAACCTGCAGAAGCATCATTGTCTTCAACTCCTTGACCGTGACAAAAACACCACTACAATCCTTCAAGATAATGGTTAACTATTTACAACCTGTCATGGTATAACAACTCAGAAGACTTGAATCTTGTGTATTTAATTTTAGTTTCTAAAGGCTGAAAAAATTTCTTCATGACAAATGTGAAGCTAACATCTACACCAAGTTCAGTTGTATGGCAAACATGTATTTAAATAAAACACATCAACAGCTTGAAAGGAGTAGAAACAGGTAACACAACTGCAAATATGAAACATCTACAGTTATTTGTTATGATCTACAGAATTTAACAGGTGGTTCCAAGCCTATTTTTAAATTTATATTACAAAAAAATTTATATATAAAATAAAAATAAATAGCCATAATTTTACAGCATGCTCTGTAAACAGAAAACCTACTGTGCGATGAGGGCAGAACAAATCTGTATCTGGCACGGCTAGCATAAATACAGTTCCTGCTTTAAAACTCACGGAAAACATTTTAAACCCATCTCAGAATCAGTAACTTCATACTGTGGTGTGAGTCTTTTGTCCTGCAGAATACATCTGTAATGCCATTGGCTATGTTACAATTTTATCACAAAAAATAAAATAAATAAAGTACTCAAGAGTACACAGCCTGGTACAGGAAGCAATGCAGTGTGTCTGATGAGGAGTTTGGTTCAGTGAAATAGTCCTATATTATTTGTAAGCAACGTTCCTGCAATTAAGAAGTATTAAGCAGCACATCCTATCAGTAATGCTTCAAATGATACATCAGAATTTCTGCAACTTTCAAGCATGTCAAACAATGAGCAATCCAATGCCCATAATATTTCTTCAAAGTGTAGTTACCTTTTTGAGAAGGGAATGTCTGAATTAACAGACAGCTTCATTTTGTTGCGCTCCAGACTCACCACATTGCCAAAGTTATTTGTCTTTCCATTCACCTTTATGCGCTCTTGGAGGTACTTCTCCTAATAACAAAAACAATGGAAGATGTTACAATGTACAGATTACATATTCTGTAATGTTTCGACTTCAGTCACTTGGTCTTATGTAGCTTATCCACCAATCTTTGTACTATCACTTAGTGTGGTGAGAACTGTGTAAGATGTGGCATAATAAGAATGCAAATACATAGGCTTGTGTCACAATAACACCTGCATATTCAGTAACAAATATTACTTTTACTAGACATAACAGCAAGTGTGCTAAACTATTATATATCAGTGCAGATTTAATAATTTGCATTTGTTGGTCTTTGTCACTAGTTAACAGACACACTAGGAAAGCAGTGTGATAGAATCCAGTGTTTGACAAAAAGAGATGTTAAATGGTCACTATACAAGACAGGCGGTAGTTCATGTTTGAGATTTATTTACAATTCCTAAATATGATGCAAGACAGTCCAATGCATCTGACTCTATGAATTCATATTCAGGTATTATTTACACTTACTGAATTAACATGTAAAATTGCTTGTTATGGAAGAGACAGAAGTCCAGTTGTTCGTCAAACAAACCAACTCTCCCCACTCTTATATACAAACCATTCTATCTTGTCTAAAGTGAATGACCACTTCTGCCATACCATAAACTTGTACCATGATAACTATAAATACACAACCAACTTAGAGATAAAATAAATTGTCATTATTATGCTTTCTGATTTCCACAGTAAAAAAAAAAACTCTCACTGTAAATGCACTGGACTCATACATGTTTCTTACGCAGTTACATCGGCATAAGAACTACCACCAGATTGCAGTAAGACTTACAAAACTGGCAACATCCATAATATTATCCTCAACCGGATGTGTGCAGTCGACTGTAAACTTTAGGGAGATCTTTTTCTTCTTTTGGCCCTTAGCCTTTATATGCTGCTGCTTCTTAGGTTTCTTGGGAACTGCAGGCTAAAATATAGCAACGCATATTAAAACACATCATTTAACCCATTACAAATACAGGGTTATTAAAAAAGATGGACTCAATTTAACAGTAAATTACATATGAAATTGAGTCCCCCTTTTTGAATCACACTGTATAATCATGTATATTTATATTGTGGTTTGATTTAGGGAAGGGGCAAAAGTTTGTGTTATCCAAAATGTCCTGACCATTAACAACACACACCCAACCTCCTGTTTAATGGCTCCTGAGGCTCTTGACCCAAGAGTAAGGTGAACGGGGTGTAAAACTGACCACCAGCAACGAGAAAATCCCTGTTAAAAGCATCCATGGCAAATGACAAGCTACTGCTAGTCCCTCCCGCCAACAACATTCCTCTAGTCAACTCTGAACAGACTTTCTTCTGCTCAGCGTACAATTGGCACAACATTAAACAAGTGTGGAACTATACCTTCATATGCCTTCATCACAAATACAGGGAATTCACTTTCCTCTATTAAGTTTTCATCTGACAGTTGGTAGCAATACTTTTTAGAATGACTAAGGATCTATAACAACTATACCATCAAGTCAATAGTAATCCTAATACACATACTATATTATATTAAAATGTGTACTCCATATGATATGTTTTCACAGTACACAGCAATAATCTAATTTAAAGCAAGTAACAAAAACTGGCAAAAATGAAGGTCTTTAAACTAAATTAAAAATAACCATCAATTCACAGCTAAAATTCATTACAACATTACACATTTTCCGAGCAACTATATTACAGACACTCAATTCAATACCAACTTGTTGCACTATATTATGTATTGTTGGTTAGTTGGTGTATTAAGTAATACCAAAACATTTCAGAGTACTAACCAACAATAATATAGGGCAACAAGTTGGTATTGAATTTTGTGAATAACTACACCATGTTTTTGCTGACTTCACCATCTTCAACTAATACAAAAAATATACAAAACATATGGAAGGTTAATTGCACCATTATGTTTTATAAAAGAAATGAGATCTCATTTTACATAAAGGGTAAAAATTCATAAGGATAATACATGTTACTCATATAATCTTAAGAGTTCTTTTATATATTCCAGTACACAAGAATATTGCCTTGCAGGTTCTAGCTTTTGCCTAGTGTAAGGTTCTTTTCGATGAGCATACAATTTCAATTCTTTAAGATTTTGTACAAGAGCTTCTTGGTTTTAAGTTATTCTTTCCTTGAGTATAGACTGGCTGAGGGTTTTTGTATTAGAGAACATCTGTACAGCAAGTTTGTACTTTATAGGTTAAGAGCTTTTAATGGTGAATCTGGGAATTTAAATCAAGATACAATGAATATGATGGTAAATGGCAGGAAAATTGCAAAATAATAGTTATATGACATGTGAATATTCTTACAGATTTTGAAGAATTCATGGACTTATATTAGTGACTTGAAGTTGATGTAGATTTAAAGATACAAAATCTGAAATCAAAGTAATAACTTAAGTTATCAATTCAGAAAGGCGATATACAAATTCTTATAGTTCTTTTGCTAAGGACAGGAGTATAAAGAGAATTTATGTGCTCTGGTCCAGATACATGTGGGAGGAAGTACAGTAGGGCAGACACTGCAGTGGTCCTTGCAACTCAACCATTTGTTCTTTTGTGCACCAACTGCTTAAGTATTCAGCAGCCCCACACTTTGAAGAAAGTACAGTACCTTCCTGACGGATGTTAGCAAAGTCACCCAATTTCAAGAAATGAATGCCCAGGTGCCTAAATTTAAACACTGCCAGTGCCTCACACTCACAGAACATGTGAATCTGCTTCAGATACTTGTTCGCATCTATTGCACTCAGGTCTACCAGCCCCAATGTAGATAAATGTCCTTTTAAATGACAGTTGTCTATACTCAGGAAAATAATAACTGAAAACCATGGAACTACCCAACATAATCTTCTAGAAATAAAATTATATACCATAATTAAAATAATGCATACAAAACGACCTGAAAGTCATACCAGAAGAAATAACAAACTTCAAAGTTAAGTAAATAACATTTATCCTTATGAATTTTTGTCCTTTATATGAAATGTGCCATTTCTTTTTATAAACAATGTAGCCATTAACCTCGTGAGTATGTGATATATTTGTTGTATTACTTGAAGATGGCCAGTTCGGCCGAAGTATGTACTAATGAAAAATATCTAGTGACAACAAACTATAGTCGTGAGCTTACGGTTATTTCTAATTTAGTCAATATATTATCACAACGGCCTGTAAAGATCTTTCCTTTCACGACGCACACTGGAACACTATGAAAGCCATTAGAAACGCATTCTTTATACCACGTATTATTAGGAAATAAATATGCTCCCACTTTTACTTTTTAATAAATACGAACTTCCATTCAGTAATGCACTTACTGTAGGCATATTTCCGGTTGTATAACGTATCTTCTCTCCAAAGAATCACAACATGGACGAAACGGAAGTGCAGCCACTATAGTTCAGTAGCAAACCACGTGGTGCAGCTCAAAGAAGTCATTTGACAAACATCTTTGGTTACCAGTGGGTATAGATGAATTGAATCGCACATTCATGTCCCTAGCAGACTTCACAGATTAACAGGCAGAGATAAACTCCTACAGGTGATTGAATCGCATGGATCTCGAATGCTGTGGTACGCAGATATGTGCAGATTCTTTTGTTTCTTCATATTGAACCCAATTGCCCACCAGCAGCATTTCAGTCACACAATTTTATTTACCGATATAGGCGCGATTCTATTCCACCGGAGTTGGATGTTTACAATTACACGCGTCTTAATGTTGCAGCTAACTCGCCTAGTTTAGACAGGACATATTTTAACACGGTGAGAAATACGCTTGTGACTCTCACTCTGAAATGTTGAAACTGAGCGGAGGGGTATTCAAATACGCAATCACATTCCCCCCCCCCCAAAAAAACTTCCCAAACTAACCGGACCTTAACCAAAACTGTCTTCAAATATCGTGTAAGGGGGCAGTGTCACCGTGCGCAGATTCATGTCCAGTAGCCTAAGACAGAAACGAACTCATTAATATGAATCCGTTTCATGCGCAAACCGTGCAGCGATTGGTTATTATACATCCACAATTTAATTTTTACCGACGAAATTCCATCTGTGGCTGACACACACGTCCGTCCCATGCGACATCGATGCTCGCGGTGTCACGTGAACCCGAACGCTATAGGCCCTCGTGCACAATGAGGTGAGATTAAACCGTTTCTTAGAGGAGCTGAATGTCGATTGGGTAGATTGCTTGAAGATGCGGCCAGGTTGTGTGTTTGTACGATGCTAGTAATGAGCATTTGGGTTCCTACAGCAAGATTTCTCAAGCAACCATCAACAACCCTACTTTCACAGCAAGGTCTGTTCCATGCAGTTTGGTGTATTCAGCCCAGAACTTTTCTCTCAACCAGCCCCCCCCCTCCCCCTCCCCCCCTTCTTCGTGAACTGATAAACACTTTCACTCATTGCCATCTTATCCCCTACTAGTGAAATGTAGGTACACCTGATTCTACACAGTATTATTTGCATGTTCATAACCTGCAAGCATATAACCAATAAGCATTCTCAATACAGCTCTCTATGTCACATCCCTTTTAAGGCATTCAATGTCATGACCAACTGCATGACTGGCAATTTATAAATGAATATTTTTCAGTTGACTGAAAATGTGTAGCAAAACACAAAGGCAAGCATCTTGCCACAGCATGTACTGTGCACTTTGTAAATGTATATTTTGTTTAACCAACAAATGCACAAGGTATTTATTAACATTTATTTATTGCTTCCAACATTGTTACCTGCATATCATCACAGAGCTGTCACAGGCTCAACGTACAAGTGAATGGGATGTAATTATTACATGTAAGTGTTACAATTGAAAGATTAAAACCACATAAAATACAGCAAGCTGATACACGTCTTAGCTGTTTACTTTACATGTTAATTGTGAATGTGATGGCTTTATACACAGTTCCCAGCAGGCCTTCATGCACGACACTAGTAGTAACTACAGATTGGACTATCACACGATACAAAACCAAAGATGTATGTATATAAAGCCACCAAATACCTGATTAATACAGATCATGCAATGATTGTAATTAACTAAACTACTCAAGAAATGTATCAAGTTGCTGTATTTTAGGTTTAATTGCAACACCTACACATAATAATCAATTACATTCAAATTGCTTGTAACTTGAGCATATGAACAGCTCCCTCATGATACTTGGGTTTCAAAACATGTTGGAGTTATAAGAAATAAATGGTAATAAATAATTTGGGCATTTGTTGGTTAAAAATAATTGGGGGGGGACCAAACAAATACAAACAATTTTGAACCAACTTCTGCAACTCTCAGCATCTGGATTTGAGGTTCTCATGGAGACAAATACAAAGATTACCTCCAAAACAACATATCTTACTAGATGGCATCACATCCAAGAGATGACCCGTTCAGTGAACAAACCTAACCACTGCAGTCCTTCACAGCACTACCACCATATCTGCATAGAATGACTTCCCAGGCATGTGCATTACAAAGTAATGTATCTGTGCACCATAAGCAAGAGTACAAGACCTGTGGTTACAAGGTGGGGAATATGGGGACTATTCAGCATTTATGTAGTGCATTCCTCTCCACTTATTTGGCAGGTTCCATGAACATTTTGAAAGAACATGCTATAATCTGCAGGACTAAAGCTGGGTTAGATAATTACAGTTCACTGCTGTATTCAACAAAAACACGAGTTAAAGATACGTACAGTGTTTGTTTCTGCACATGTGGAATGGCAGGTACTTTTCCCACAATCTGGCCACACATAAAATTAAATTATAAATAAATTAGGTGTACTCATTCTTTTCATCTTTTCAGGCACATTCCACAAAAAAATGTTTGTACCTTCATGTGCACCCCAATGACAAAAGTCATATGAGAAAGGAAAACAAACTTTTGAACACCTAGACTTGAGAATATTATGTAGATCTAAACAATATATACCAAACTGGCTCAGATGTGTACAATAGTGCCTTTTGGTAGAACTGTGCACAAGATCCAGCTAGTCTAAAACCATATACTGTTGACATCGATGGCAAACAGCAGTCACTTTTCACCCTTCATTGCTGTCTAGTGAGGTTAAGACTCAGCTCATTTTTAGTGTCCTCCATTCCCATAAATGAGTACATTTAAATGTCTTGCAGCCACCAAGCCTGCAATATTCACTGAAAATAAAAATCAGGTAGAGTTAGAAGTTAAATCTGGAAAAATGTTTGATTTCATCACTATTTATAGGCTTTTCTGCTGTATTTTACAAAACTGCAACTTACTTTACAGTAATATATGAAACAATACAATTTATCTGTACAAATATGTAAGTGGAACATACAACTCTCCCATCTTCGTGTGGATGTGACGTTTTGAGGTTACTGGTGGTGCTATGGCACCAGCAGTGTGTGTTAACTATCAGAACCTTCCCCAGTACAACACTCTGTCCCCTGTTCTTTGAGGCATTTACTGCAATAGAATCAACCTCACTTTAAATGCCAACAAGCCAACAGATTTCAAAGTAGTTTTCATATTTCATGATGAAAGTTCAATCTGTTCTACTTTTCTGTCTGCACCAACAAAATTAACGTAATTTTTGCCACGTGAATAAATTATAAGTATCCTCTGCCTCACATTTGAACTTCCTGAATTTAATCTAATAACATTTGTAGAAACCAACAAAAATGAAAAATTTGAGCTTTTGCTATGTTGCCACTGCTGATCATAGGAAATTTATGAAGTATGATGTGTGAGTGGCTTCCTGTTGTATAATATTCATCTCAAGTTGCAAAGAAAAGCTGAGCAACTAGATACAGAAAGAATGCCAGAAGATATCACAATAATGGAGCTGTCTTCTGAATTGTGTTTTGCAACTAACATATTGTTAAAACATGTCACATGACATATATTGCACTAGCTTTATTTTCTCATCATCAATAAATATTTTAACTCTCATTAAGGAACAAAAATCAGAATGTTATTATCAGAAAACACAACTTACAGCCGCATTCTGACACAGAAGACAGGTTCCAACAGAGTCCCTGCACTGGGCACATATGACACCATGCAGCAGCCACATGATTTTACTTCATTAGTTGAACTGTACCCAAGGGTTTTTTCTGCAGTGAACGCCTCAATGCTTTCATACACACAAGACACGTCGTCATGCTTGAAAACATGCAAATTAATCAACATGAGAGATTTGAGATTCTGAAAGCAGTGTAGCTGAAGATTCAGGTCTTCAAGGATATAACTCTGTGTCAATGGACAAGTACTTCCCTATGTTTCAATGTACTATACAGCCTTCATCTTCAGGATCAGGACAGTTTGACCCTGAATAGCAAGGCACTGCAGACCTTCAACACATCATCCAGTGACACAGCATCACATCCCCCAGGACTTACACGGTCTTCAACTTCAGTCAACATGACTTGAAGAACTAAGAGAGTGGAAATGTACTTTCAGTAACAAAACATAAGACACGGGAATAAACTGAAATGGAATATGATACCTTCAATGCATGAAAACCAAGGACTACTTAGAGGGGGAACACCAAGTGAAAATGTACCCAAAAAGAGACTCAGGCATTAAGGCTACACACAATTGTACATTAACTCTAAATTTTAAGTGATTCACAACCATGCACTGATGATTCATTATGAGAAACAAAACAAAGTGCATACACATATATATAAAATTATTGTATTATGGACAGCAGAGCCTCTTCCTTCAAAGAACACCTTCCTGCAAATGGCCACAAGGTAAAGGTAATCCAGTCCCGTTACAGGCCTGGAGTGGCCCAGAGGGTTCCAGGAAGTTAAGGTTCCCAGATTTCATGACAACGGCACAGGATGGTGGTAAAGTTGTCAGCCTTACACACCGGCCACCTTTACCCCCAGGAAATGCTCCTGGTACTCATTTCTATTACAGGTTGAGTCAATCCCGGGCCATAGTGCAACTGGAAGGATTTTATGTCAATGAAAAATTCCACTGACACCAGCTGGTTATGAACCAGCAACCTTCCTATTTGTAGCACAGCACCTTAACCACTGTGCTACTGCAGTCCCCCAAATGGCCACAAGAGGTAGCCAAAATACACGAGGCTACGTTGTTTATAATACAAAAAAAAAGTAATATCTGCATATGCACTTGTTGGTTTCGTTACCTATAGTAACTTTAAATTATTTGGATTGCAAATTTTATTGAACTCCAGATATTAAAATGCTTAAAATCAAGTAAGAATTCAAGAGATATGAGGTTACCACAGTGTTAAACGTTTAGACTTAAGTCTTCCAGGATGTGTGACCAATCACTCCGCAATCAGGTATGTTTCTAATGTTTCAAAGGAACACATTTCCACTAACATACAAACTGCGGATGAGGCAGTATGTTCCTCTGAACAATGGTAACCTTCCATTAAACTACAGCGCCTCATCCTTGCTGACAGCAGTCAAAGGAAAGGCTTCAGTTTAAACTGACAGTCATATAGCCCACAACCTGTGACATAATACACAAGTGAGTTTCCCCTTCAGCAAGTACCAAACATAAAGACATTCCTGTAACTGATGCTTTCTACCTGTATGAAGATACACTCAAAGAAAACATATATGGATCATTTACATCTGTCAAGTCATGCCGTACTGCATATAAAAGTACTGGAATGGAAGGGCTGTAGTAGTACCCTAACTTATGCACACACGAAAAACTTGGTCAACTCTATCACAAGTGTTGAAGGGGTGATATTTAAAATAATATGGGAATGAGGGTCAACAAATTCTTTAATTGGGTGATCAACATATTCAGACTTTTTAAACTGGCAGAAATTACAAAAGCCTTACAGAAAATGGCACTTTGTTATAAACATGAAAATTTATAAACTATGTCCAGTAATGTGCCCCTGCAATAAAAGCTGAACAGTTTAATGGCAATGAACTGTTCAACAAGGATGTGGTGGCATGGGCCATGTCCTAATACAAGTACCCAGGCATGTAGTGGATTCTCTGTTTTCATTCGCTCTACATACACTTTCATGGTTCCATGCTCATTACTCCCCCTATATGCCAAGTATTTCACCACAGCTCATCAGTTACAAGACAACAGCCCTCTACCAGACTCAACACCGTCCACACAGAACATAGCTTACCCACACGTTTTGCATGTGACATCGAACACAATGTCCACCAACCATGGCGATTCATGGGAACAAATGGTAGTCAGCTGTCAAGTCTTTCAAGTGAACATGAGAAAAGATTCAGCCATAACAGATATCATAGTTTCATCTACGGTCCTTGCTTCGTATCCTCTCATCATCCAGTCCTCGTGAAGAGTGTTTGCTGCGTGACTTGCTGCTCAGCTTGTCTGAGGATGAGTAGTATTTGTCATAGTGGTCATAACTCTGCGAACGTGACCTTTCCACACCACGCCGCCCATCATGACTACGTGACCTTGATCGGTAACGCCCTTTATCCCTAAAATTAAACATACCAACATCTACCTCACAATTCTTTCAAGAAACAACTAGGGAAGCATCTGCAGAGCATAATGATTCCAGCCTGTTTACTTCATCACTGTTAAAGCACTTCCAATACAAATAATTTAAAGAAAAAACACTGAACATGCAAATATTTAAAACGTGCCTTACCACATTTTACACAATACACATCACCAATTTTCCCCGCGTCTTAGCAAGAGACTTGCAACTGACAATGCTCAAATGTAAAGATGTTAGTTGACTCTGATGGGCAATGAAATGAAAAAAGTACAAGATATCACTATACTGTGAAGACAGTTTTTCCAAAATGTTGTTATGCATCTACAAAACTTAGCAACCACAATAAAGGGAGTGGCATGTGGGAGATGTTGGAGACTGAAGCAGGGGAAACAAGATGAGTATCATGTAAAATACTACACTTTGCCAAGCAGTGGTAGAACATCAATAATATATCAGAACATACTGTAGCTACTCTGTATTTGTAACAAATGCCTCACCGTGAAACTTTACGAGAGTTCTTATGTGGCGAGAGACTGGGAGATCGAGAGTAGCTCCTCCTCTTGTGTGACTTCTTTGACTTTCTCTCATGTGACTGAGAACGTGACCTCGAATGTGAAACTGACCTAGTTCTGTAAAGAAAAATGGAAGTTCCTACAGAGATGAGAAGGGGTCAAGTGGCCTTAAATTTGTCAATAACTGTATTGTGATGTTAATCAAATGAAACGGCTACCACAAAGATTCTTTATCCCTCAATCTGAAAGAACAAATGAATGAATTATTGTAACTGGGTATGTGAAATCCAGTACAGCTATAATCATAACAAGCCTACATCACCCCACCTTGAAAATGACAGCAAACCCTGAGGATGTTCAAAAGCCTCAGCATGTAAATGAATCCCAAAAACCAGCAGAAAAAAAGAACAATATGAACATTTAATAACCTGTAATTCTTCCTACTCTCTGTGTACAGCCACAGGTATGCATAATGGTAACAGGACAGGTGATGTACGTATAATGTATACCGAGCCGCATTCGTGCAACCATTGTTGCAGTGGAAAAGCAGCAAATATAACATATTATGGGTGTGTGTTTGTAACCTTAGGTGTCCATTATGCAACTCACATGCACCTTACTGTAACCTGTGGCCTTTCCGACTCTACAATATTTTTACACTATCTCGTAAATGGTATGATTTTCGAAAAATGTTATTGACCACAGAATACGTGCATTTTGATTTTAATGAAACCTGAATTTTAAAAAAATACTCAAATATCAAATTTCAGGAAAAATCAGCCCAGTGGGAGCCGAGTTGTTCCATTTGGACTGACATGACGAAGTCAACACTTGCTTTTCACAATTCTGCAAACATGCCAAATAATGGGGGAAGCTTTCTTTTAATATTATGTATTATAAACCTACTCTATGCTTCATGCAGGACAGTAGATGGCTTGGTACCAATGAAACTAACAACCCAGCAGGTCCCCTTCAATGTCGAACCTTTTGTTGGAAGATAAGAATGACATCCTCCAATAACAACTCTAGCAGATAATCTTCTAGGCAGGGCAGTCTTTATCTCCTGATCCTTAAAAGGGGTGTAATGTTACAGGATATGCAACACTAACATTACTACCCTCTTTGGTGCCTACAAATCCATGCTTTGCCATAGTCCCTACATTATGACCCTCTTCGATGTCTACAAAACCATGCTCTCCCTCCACAGTCTCTTCAAAGAGTCAAGTTTGCTCTCCTTCATCCTTTATTTTATTCATCTGGTCCTTCCTCTTCCTGCTTTATCCCAATTATCTTCCCCTAGAAGACCCTACACTTGATCATACCCTAATACATCTTCTCCTACTGGGTTACTGCAACTATCGCCTAAACTGCTCTCTTGCTACTCAACGCAACCAGTTTTTCCACCAACTACATTGATAAAGAAGGCTGCTTAACCCTCAGAAATTATGGTAACAAATTACCAATCAACATGGCATCGTAAGCTGTTACAGCTGTTATCTTTGACAATGTTGTGAAAACCTCCAACAACAAAACTCACCTGTTCTTCTTTGACTTTTTGCTATGCTTTGGGGGTGGACTGTGACTCACTGTCCGTGATCTGCTCCTACTGCGGTGCTTGTCCGAGGTATGGTTGTTACGACTGAAATTTCAACAAAATATGTTAGCATTTTCCCCCAGTTCCCAAATCATAATAGTGCAACATCACCAAACACGTACTGTCATATTTAAGCACATGAAACATCTTGCCTAATGAAGCCTCCTCCCCAACGAGGCGAACCGCTATTATGATGCTTGTCCTTGCTGGAGCGCGTAGGTGAGCCATGACGAGATCGTGAATGTGGTGAGTTGGGGCTATTGCTGCCTCCACCAGGAGTGTTGTTGCCAGATTGAGCTCCAGTGCCTCCTGTCCCACTGCCAGAACCTCCTCGGGCCTTCATACGGGCTTCCTGGTAGTGGCGTCGCAGCTCCTCCACCCTTCGGTCCAGATCCTCCGCATTTGGCTGAAATCAATTCAAAGGCAAGCAGTGTAGAGAAACTCTTAGTAGCTGTATTAATTTATACCTATTTTGCAATGCTGTTGAGCTCTTCCATTATTCACACAAAATTCAGTTACATTTGACCATTCATACTTTCTGCAATTATGCATCATGTAAACTGCATAGTGAAATCACTAAGTGAATAGACTCTGACATAAAAACACAACGATTATGGCACTAAATTATTATGCCACATCACATAATCTAATCATGCAGTAGAAAGCAATTAATAATGCACATCTGTCTTTCAAGTGAAGTGTCTTATTAGTTTTTGTCCTGTATTAATCAAACATGGATCCGGTTAACACAATTCCATAAAAATCTACAGTATCAAATTCCGTAACAATCCATCCAGTGGAAGCAGAGTCGTACCATGCAGACACAGACAGATGGGACAAACATAGCAGTCCCACCAATTATTGGAAGTGGTGTACAATTCAAAAGTCTTTCCAACTGGTGTCCCTAACTTTTCACTTGTAACAGAAACACATGTATGGGTCAGTTCAACCCTGGTTGTCAGCCAGAACACTGCAGAGCCTCAACACCAAATGTGCGTGTCTCTGCAGATGGGTGCCTCACCTTTGGCCTCTTGTAAAGCCTAAGTATCCTGAAGCATACATCCTGAATGTCCTCCTCAGACACGCGGAAGATGCTGAACCACGCTGGTGATTTTGGTAATGATATATTCAGCTTTCTTGATGAGAGGTAGATACAGGCACATGCAATAGTCTCTGGCTGGTAACGCACAAACACATCCGTCCTCAGAGAGTCATTCATGTAGTTCCTGTAGAGGAGAAAGTTGTAAGTGGGAAAGACTATTTTTTCCAAGCAGCTGGCAATTTATTACACAGTTTCCAACATAACACATGCAACAACTTTTATGGTTAAGAACATACACACTCCACAGTACAAATGTAAATTAATGCAAATCAAGCTTCTGACAACTAGAAGTTCTAAATAATACTAAAATGTCCAACCCCTAACACACAGTATTCACTTCACCCACATCATCAATGCCACTCTGAATGCAGCTCATCATAACAACCATATTATGAAACAACAACAGTAGGTGGTTAAAAGGAAAATCCCTTCACATTTAAGCAGGTGGAACATATACCTACTATCATGTTGTAAAGGGTTAAGTCACTTACCAGGCCAACTGCATCAGGTTTTGGTGTTTTTCAAAGCCCAGAACCTGCAGGTACAGCACTATTATCTGGAAAGACAACACACAATTTGGTTACTTAACCCTTTCCGGCCCAGTGATGCCATGTGGCATCATACTTTTCATCTGTCCTTAATATGCATGTCTTTTGCCCTGTGACTGTATTAGTCATCTTAGCACACTGCTCTGACTTTTCTGCGCTCGGCTGGCTATGCTGATGTCATCCAACATATGAACAAAGTGGCCAGTTCTTGCGAGTTTTGTAGCCAGAGCGGCATGTGTCTGTGACGGTGGTTGTGTCATGTTAATTGGGAACGACATTTGGAGGAATAATAGTTAGACAGAATTGTTATTTCCAGTCCAAAGTCAAGTGTAGATGTGGTTTGTTAATTTGTGAACACACGAAGATGTTATGTGAAAAATGTGCCTTATTGTGAAGGTGTAAAATGTTGCGACTCCATACGGCATCATCGGGCATCACTTACAGGAAAGGTACGTAACCTTACATTATACATTATATTTGTAAAAAAATTCTTTGGAGTTCAATTTTTTAATTAATACTGAACCATTTTTATTTTTAATTGGATCATTTTGATAATTACTTATATGCATTTATGGCAAATTATATACATACATATGTTATTTTCTGGCTTTTAGATGAAACCCAAGAGGAATACACTGACATATGCAGAATTGTTGATTCTGTTGGAAGGGGAATTATCTGATGGTGATTTGGATGTGTCAGATGATGAGTTGGACCTCTTCAGTAAGAGAAATGAACATGCAGTCCCCACAAGTCTCGTGGCTCCAGGACTAGACCCAGAAATGATCGAAGTGTGGGTGGGGTAAGAAGAGGATTTGGATGAACACCCTTGAGCTTGTGTTTGCAAATGTCTTTTAGTGGGGATGCAGAGGTGCAAGTTGTCCCGGCGACATCACACAGTGGATCAAGATGTAACTTTCCCTGGCGTATGAAAGATATTGACGAAGTGGATGTAGTATGTAACACAAGCTTTTCTGATCCCCAAGATGAAGAAATTACACCTGTCGAATACTTCAAACAAACGTGCAGAGATGAAGTAATTGAAAACTTTGTCGAGCAGTCCAATTTGTATTGTGTACCTAAAACAGGAAGGACACTGAACACAAATAAAAATGAAACAGAACAATTTCTAGACATCTACATTACGGCAGGAATAGTAAACATGGCTAGCTATAGGATGTACTGGGTTGATACAACAAGATTAGAACCAACTGTGGATGTTATGTCCAGAAACTGGTTTGATACCATGAGAAACTATTTTCACATAAATGATAACAGCACAATGAAGGCTTGTGATGACCCCGAATATGACAAGTTGTTCAAAGTAAGGCAATTTGTGGACAGTATAAAATAAAGTTTTCAGGAAACAGAAGTGGAGAGCACAATTCTGTTGATGAGCTCATTCCGTTCAAGGGTCGGAGTTCACTAAAACAATAAGTCAGGAATAAACCCCACAAACAAGGAATAAAGGTATTTGCTCGCACTGGTTCCATTGGAATAGTGTACGACTTTGAAGGGGAAGGGAACTGTAAAAAATGTTTGCCCTCTAGGCATAAGTGGAGACATAGTGTTGCAGCTTTTTGATGGTCTCCCTAAGGGGCAAAATTATAAAGTGTTCATGGACAACTGGTTCACATCTTTCAGCCTCATGTGTGTCCTAAAAAAAATTGGAATTTTGGCATTGGGAACTGTAAGAATGTCAAGACTTCTTGGTTGCAGCCTGAAAACAGATGAAGGATTGAAGAAGTTGGGGCGAGGAGCAGAATACTGTAGGACTGAGGCAGGAACAAATGTAACGGCCCTCAAATGGTATGACAATAAGCCTGTGTATCTTATCATCTTCTGGTCAGAAACAGCACATGTTCTTCTCAGGGCATGGAAAACAACTGCGAGGAAAAGGGGCCGGTCGGCAACCTACCCTACACTTTGAACTTGTGAATAAGAAGAAAATACAAAATTCAGCAAAAGTAGTGGATGATGTGAGGTATGACTGTGTTGGGCACTGGCCAGCGCACACTGAGAAAAAGCAAAGGTGCAGACTTTGTATTAAAGCTTATTTAAGGGTAAAATGCGTGAAGTGTGAGAAAGCTTTCCCTCTCACTAAAGATAAAAAGTGCTTTATGGCATACCACATAAAACAGTGAAAAGTAAATATTTTTGTACCTTAGTATGTTGTGTCTGGAAATATTCAGTTGTTTTGAATATTGTTTCAGGAAAATAAAGAGAAATTTTTTGTAACTACTAACCTATTGTGTTTGCCTTCAATGAAAATTACCCAATGATGCCATATGGAATCATGCTGGATTTTATAACCAAATGGCTAGAAGGGATTACTAGGAAAAGGTATGTAGTCAAACACAACTTAATCACTGAGTTGTGTTTGACTACATACCCTTTCCTAGTTTCTCACACACAACGGGGATGACACACTTCCTAGGGCTAAAAGGGATCTATTTTCATGAATTAATAATCAAATAGCATATTTAAACACAATTTACATGAAATTAATTTTTTCTGTGCACTCACATTAATTCGGGTTGGAAAGGATTAATGCACCTAATTTTTAAATGCATACTTTGGATTTTGTTCTGTTGATGTTCATCTATTACAGACATAAATCTAGTGCTGCAAAGCAAATCACAATATGGAAAGCATATGACAGAAAGTCAAGGACTAGAATCCTTCACAGTATTGTCATCTGAGATACAGTCATTTGGAAAAATGCTTATAATTAGCCTTTCTGTCATACGCATTGGCACTGTAAATCATCACAATAGCACCCAACATCTTAGGACACTGCTAAAAAATGGTAATTTCTGGCAACATAATACAAACCATAAGTGCCCCCCCCCCCCGGTAATAAGAAGAGTTTAAAAACCCCACCATTTTCATTTCTCCCTTCTTAATTATTTGAAATTTTTGCTTTTTTTTTTTTTTTTTTCTTATCCTTT
>Ga0123354_10002944_pt1 | contig 23108 bp, 19 predicted proteins | sample TergutLab28metaG_2_FD_97872 | JGI IMG/M metagenome (GOLD analysis project Ga0123354, IMG submission 97872) | Labiotermes labralis P4 segment gut microbial communities from Petit-Saut dam, French Guiana - Lab288 P4 | ecosystem: Host-associated > Arthropoda: Insects > Digestive system > Gut ... | reverse complement strand
AATTTTTTTGAAGAAAAAAATGTTTTGACCCAAATAGAGGGTATTCCGTTTTTTTGTGGGCCTCTTGGGCCCTGGGCCCCAAACACTAAAAAAAACCCCCCCCCCCCCCCCCATTACACTGTTTTTATGAAACACCTGCAGGTGGCAGCAGTCCTTACTCTGTCTGAAGCAGTTTATAAACAAGTTACTTTTTTTAGCTCTGATTGGCGGCCAGGCAGCTGTATTCTTCAACCCTAGACAAATCATTACTTCATAAAGTTGTGTTGTGATGGTATATTTCTTTCTTATTTATATACCAACACAACGGGATGCATAAGTTTAAGAAATGTGTACATATTTTATTTTACATGGAAATACATGCTAATGATTGTGTGTGCATCATGGTACCGTCTTAGACCCACGGATAATTATGTCGTACTGTCGTGCAGGCAAGTACCAGACGGCGCTGGGCTCACATTGTGCCAATTGTAAAGGATCAGTCCAGGCAGCAAGCCTAGGAAAGTACTGCGTACGTTTCGGGTACGACATAAAGCAGTTCTGCTGCAGTACTTGCCTGGAAGAGTTCAAGAAAGGCCTAAAAGTGTGCAGCTACTGCCAGAAGGATATCTCCAGTGGAGCAGAGGGCTTCCTCGCACCTGTTGGTGACAAAGGCCAGTTCAAGGTGTGTGTTAGTCCCAGTATTAGTATGTTATGTTGTTATTGTATGGTGCCATTTTGGAATTTCTTGTTTAATGGTAATGTTATAATTTGATACAATGTAAATCTGTTTGATATGCTTCCGTTTATCTTCCCATTGATTTTTCCCTTCAGGTGGGCTCTGCAGTCCACCCACCATCCTGTTCAGTGGGTATCAAGGTTCTTTCCTGAGGTTTAGAGTGGCCATTGTGTGAAGTTTACCGCTCACCTCTATGGGTGCTGAGGTTAAGAATGAGTGGAGCTATACCTCTACTCCTCTATGCCTACTTGGCATGCACAGGGACAGCTTTTACTTTTCTTACTCCCAAATAAATTAAATTATTCGCCCCTCTAACCATACTGTCACTGGCTTCTTATCTGATTTTTGTGTTCAGGTTTCTTGACATCATGCTGTGTGTATATTCTTCTTCAAACAAAATTTCTTACAATAAGAGTTCCTCTGATTTCATTTCTGTTTAGCTTCCATTTTGTATTTAGCTAGTGTTTTACAAAAACTATTGACAAGAGTCTGTGATGTTCATTATGGCTGAATTTGTAATAATCTTGCTAGATTAAATGTGGCCACAAAGGCCACTAAAATACAGACTGTAACAGATGTCACTACAGACCATTAGGAATGTAGATGGATATCTCCAGTGGTTCGTAACATTTGGCTGTATTTGCAGCTGACTGCTTAAAATCAAATCCCATATGCTGTACTAGTGTGCACAGAGCCCCAGTTATCCATTTGATAGGACACTGGGTGGGGCCCAGACCCAGTCTGAATGTGGTGGTGAAGTGGAACATTGGTGCATCTGCCAGGAATAGAACCCACACTTTCTGGTTGTCCAGCCTATAGCCTAGTGCAGTCTCAAGTGTTTGTGGACCACAGACCATATTAGGCCTGCCATTTCATTTTGTATGACCCTGACATTGATTCTATTCTGAGTGAAGAATGTGACCTAGCACAGCATCAGAGATTTTCTATGTATTTATAGAATCAATAATGTTTGTGGCACAGGGCCATATTCTTGATGATGTCCACAACTTTAAACAAAATGTTTGAAATGTTTATTGCCTACATGATGTGAACTTGGGTCTGAGAACACCAGGCCTAGGCATTGTAATGCAGAAAACTGTCTGCCACTGCCTGCAGGATTTCTGTACACAAGCGTGCATGGAGAAGTATGATCAGATGAGCAACAATCAGCCACCACCAGTAGCCATGCATCAGTGTGCAGTGTGTAACAATGAGAAGATTGTGAAGGTGGAAGTCATGCTGGACAACAGGTTGCACAAGCTGTGTAGTGAGCCGTGTTTTGCAGCCTTCAAGTTCGTTAACAAGATCAATGCAGGTTGGTGCAGGTTGAGCCCCAGTTTTAAGAACATTACATTATACATGATTTCAGGCTTTCCATTTCCTTAAGGCCAATTTTAATATTGTCCCATCTATTCCTGGGTCTTCCAAGATGTCTCTTGCCTTCAGGATTTCTTACCAGAAGATTGTTTGTGTTTCTCTTTTCCCTGTATATACCACATGACTTGCCTCTCTTATCGTCTTGATTTGGTCACCCTTTACATCCTCTTTCAAGGCCCAAATATCTTCATCAGTACCCTATTCTGAAACACCCTCAACCTGTGTTCTCTTCCTAATGTGAGAGACCATGTTTCATACCCATGCAAAACAGGAGACAGAATTATACTTCTGTTCGTTTTAATCCTTAAAAGATGTATTACACAAAGTAAGCAGAAATAACCTGTTCACTAGCAACCCCCCTGAGACCACCCACACAGAGATTGCTGTGATGAGGGAAGTGGCACTGTGTTATCTGGTAGATATGTACAGACATTGTGGAGGAATCTACTGATTTTGTCTGCTTTTGTTCCACCTCAGAGATGGAAGCTCACCACTGTGACATTCTTAACTACCTGCTCATTATCACATCTGAGAAGAGGGTAGTTCTCACAGTGACTGTCCAAATTGATGTGCACAAATGGCCTGCAAACTGTAGGTTGGAAAATGCTGAGTTAACAATTTGATTGTGTATCTAAATATGTGATGTACCATGTGTTCCCCTAGATACAGTATACATGGACGTATCCCGTGCCTTTCTTGTTTCATGTATGTAAATCCAGTGTTGTTCTGTTTTCAGATCACTGCGACATGTGCAAGAAGTATTTTGACAAATCCAAAACAGAAGTTTATTCTGTTTACTATGATGATGCTCCACACAGCTTCTGTTGCAAAACTTGCATGAATGTGTACATCCTGGCAAACAGGAAGATTGTTCCATGCAACTGGTGCAAGGTGAGGGCTGATGTCACACTCTGTGAACAGATAGATAAATACAGCAACACTTGGATTTTATGTTCTTTAAATCTGTTTTCCCCCAGTTCTGTACTTTTTTTATCAGTCCTGCCAAAACTTCCAGAACAACAATGTTAATTCTTCTGGAATGGTTGTGTCTTCTTTCACTCTTCCACAACAGTATATTCAGAAAACAAAGCATCAATTGGCATGTTGGTTTCCTTAAGGACTTTCAGTTGGAAGTCTAGAATAATAGTGATTTTCTGTTACAACCTTCCGTTTTTTCTGAATGCTTTCTGTGATCCTGTTGGTATTCGTATATGTATTCATCAGTTGAGGGTGTTTGAGAACATGGTGTTGAGGAGAATATTTGGACCTAGGAGGGACGAGGTAATGGGGGAATGGAGGAGATTGCGTAACGAGGAGCTAAATGATCTATACTCCTCACCCAATATTGTGCGGGTGATAAAATCTAGAAGAATGAGATGGGCTGGTCATGTGGCGCATGTGGGTGAGGAGAGGGGGGCGTATAGGGTCTTGGTGGGGAAATTGGAGGGAAAGAGACCACTGGGGAGACCTAGGCATAGATGGATGGATCTCTAGGAGGTGGGATGTGGGTGTATGGACTGGATTGGGGTGGCCCAGGATAGGGACAGGTGGCAGAGGCTTGTGAGTGCGGTAATGAACCTTTGGGTTCCATGAAATGCGGGGAATTTCTTGACTAGCTGCAAACCAGTTAGCTTCTCAAGAAGGACTCTGCACCATGGAGTGAGTAAGTAATTCATCAGCTGTATTTGTAACTTCAGTTTTTCTCTGATGTCAGAGTGTCTTTGACAGTTCAGTGGAATGAAGTTTACTAGTGGTCTGTGAAATGGCGGTATGTGTTATGCTTGGTGTCATGTTATGTATACACAGTGTTGTATGAATTGAAATGTGTGTGCTAAATGGCATGTGTATGCTTCTCTGTGCTTCTAGGTGAAGAAGTACAACTTTGATATGATAAAGAGAGTGACAAGTAGCGGTCAGGTGCTGATGATGTGTTCACTGAACTGCCTAACCTTATACCAGGTGTCAGTGAATGCTGTGTCTTCAAAACGGTAAGTGAAGCAGTGTTCAACTGTCAACATCACTTAGAGGAATGTTCAATAAGTAAGGTTCTTTAGGCCATAAGAATTAAGTGACAAGTGATGACACCATTAATGTAGCTGATTCATGCCTGTGACGTATCATTTTTCACCACAAAGTCAGGGCAAATTGATACATTTGTACCATGTGGGCACAAGTTTAAGAATTCCATCATGGTATAAATAGGCCTCTTGCATTTGCAGTTGTTCACAAACAGTTATTTCCACTTTCTCATTCTGGTGGAGTTTGCCAAGATGGGACAAATACAGCAATGTGCTCAGGAATTGTGCTGTAGAATAAGTGAGCTACAGGAAGCATGGTAATGATTTAGCATTTCATTTTTATGACATAGTGGACCTGTTGAACCTGTCGGATATTTTTGACATAACCAATATAGTGACTTTTTTAATAACACTGCATTTCAAAAACCTGATCTTTTTCCAGCTGTTGTCAGTGGCATATATTGAAAGAAAACATTTTTAATGAAAACCATCAGTGTAGTGACTAGGGTACAAACTGGATGATCTGAGGAATTCTTCGAATTATAGCAGGGCCAAGAGACTTTTCTTTCTCCACACACACACAGATGCACACACCCCCCCCCCTCTCTCTCTCTCTACACACCCCAGATTGTCATGTTAACCTTTCATAACTTTCACCAACCAAACCAAGATAACCAAGTCCACCTGTCTCTAGCATTCTTCCTCGCACCTCTCACACAGGAAACACTAACCCAATGACATAGCTTCACATCCCAGAAGACCTGAATCCTCAAATCTCATGATGTTTCATATATAGATTTGTGTGAGTAGTACCTTCACATTTATGCCACAGGTGAATGAATATTGTGTATTTGTTTCAGAATCAAATGTGACCTGTGTAATTCAGTTGCACAGGCACAGTACCATCTCACAATGTCTGATGCAACGATTCGGAATTTCTGCTCCTATCAGTGTGTAATGTCATTTCAAGGGCAGTATTCCAAGAATGCATTCTCAGGCAATGAACCAGCTCCAGTACCAACAGGTGAGAGTGAGTGTTGCTGTCATTAGAGACCAGCTGTAGCAGATGTACTGGGGATACACTCATGTACTGGGGACACACTCATGTACTGGGGATACACTCATGTACTGGGGACACACTCATGTACTGGGGACACACTCATGTACTGCGGATACACTCATGTACTGCGGATACACTCATGTACTGGGGACACACTCATGTACTGGTGACATACTCACGTACTGCGGACACACTCATGTCCTGGGGACAAACTCATGTACTGGGGACACACTCGTGTACTGAGGACACACTCGTGTACTGGGGATGCACTCTTGCACTGGGGACACACTCGTACACTGGGGATACACTCATGTACTGGGGATACACTCGTGTACTGGCCAGCCTTTCAAAACGGAAGTTAGTGCTTTTTATTACATTGTTTCAAAACACTCTGCACCACTGAAGACAGGATAGTGCTACAGTAGACTTGTGTAATTCTTCAGTAGCACTGAATATGAAGACGTTTCAAGCTGAAGTTCAGGTGATTTCAATAAATAGTGACAAATTCAGTGAATTTGCACAGGTTGCATTGAAATGGTTGGTAAATTATAGGGAAGTTTCAAAAAAATTAGGTAACAAACACTTGGATTCAAAGAAGTTTATTTTGACGATTGACATTTAAGCATTTGTCTCAACATGGCAATGTGTCTTTTATACCATCATAGAAGAAATCAGTGTCACATCTTGGTTCATGGTGGCATCTTGCAAATTTCTTGCCAACCTGTTACTTCCTAGAGAGGAGCCAAGAGACATAAATCACTGGGTCTGTACTGCCAACTGGACTTGTGACTGGTTGTGGTGCTATTGACCACCCTCCCTGCAATCCGGATGTTGTGCTTAGTGAATCTTCTTTCTCCTTTGTGGGCCTACCTTTTGTAAACAGTATGTTGGCACCTGACAACAGAGACAGCTTGCCCAAATAAAGGAACTCACTCTAGAATTACTAGGTTTCTGTACTGAGTCTTTTCTGCCCAGATGTACTGTATTTACCACTCTTCATGGTCTTTACTTTTCAGGAAAATATTTTAACAAAAGTTGTTCTTAATTTGCACATTATTGTTGGTGACCCCCTGATAATTCAGGTGATGGATCAGGAAAATTTCTTGTCTTAATATTCAGAGAGATGCAGTAAACGCACATATAGAAATACGTCCAAATATTGGTAGAATGTGTTTTTGCAGAAGAATGATTCATAATCATAACAGCAGATTTGTGTGAGGGGCAGTGTAGTTGGGTGGGATCAGAACCTTAAATATTTACTTCATCACACAGTGGTTGACTGGCACATAATTAACGTTTCGTTCCTTAGCTGGGCCCAAGTGGATGTACCCCCACAAAGTCCCTTATGCCCACAGATGGGTGAGCTGCATTCCATTCATCAAAAGGCATGATGCAGTACAGTCTAAAGTTCATGAACTTTGGTGATCAGTATTTCAACCCTTCAAGATCACCCAGTTTAACCGTTGTTTTGACCTTTTATGTCTGGTTCCATTGAAGTGGAATGAGACCACATGGTTGGTGAATCTACTTCTCCCACTGTCCTGCTGTTGTGCAAATCACCCTGTGCTCAATCAAGCGTTGTCTTTCATTATTTGAGCTTGACCATATTTGTGCTCTGTGGATCGGGACCCTCCGTTAACCATTTAATGTATTTGATACTTCCAAAAGGTGTTTGTATTTTTATTACTGGTTTCTCATCAGTTCTTGGAACTAAGTAAATGTACGTTGGAATCAGATTCCAGTGTTCGTAGTGGTTTAACAGACCCAATTCATTATGAACATTGCATCTCCTTTCAAGGTGTTGATAGCTTTTTTTGGGTTGTGAGAAATGTACCAGAATTGTATCATGTGACTTATAGCTGCCAACAAAACCACAGGTTCGGCGTCCATGCCTGTTATCTCAAATGTGACGTCACTTGCCACTCCGAACGGCCAGCCCTGTCCAAACAACGTGGGCATCACGACAAGATCTGCTGCCCTTAAGGTGAGAGATTCATGCAATTATGGAGAGTCTTAGACTGCCTTCTGTCATATAATGCATGTTGTTGAATTCATCTTGCTTTGTGGTGTCAGTGTGGCACTATTCCATTATCTTACCTCTGATGGGAGGATTGTCGAAAATTGTTGTTTTGTGTTTGCTCTTATCTTATTAACATCATGTTTAATTTTTTTGTTGCTGATGCTCATTATTAGCGACAAAGGTATATCTGTTAATCACAATGTTTCAGACCTTTTGTGTGTACCATTTCACACAAACGTCTGTGACCAAACATTGCCCGTATGTGGCAAACAAATTGAGTAATAAGTGGAAGTGAAACAAGATGTTAGAAATCTAAAATTATGAAATGACAGAGGGAGTTTCAGTTAGCAGTTTGATAACTGGGTTTATGATCATGTGCAGTGTAGTGTTTTAGTTTATTAGCTATAATCTTATGGCTATATTCATAGAGTATTTTGAATAGTTTTCCGAGGAGGTCAAAAGAATATTCAAATCAGCCTCATACAGCCCACAGCCCAGCTGTTTGACTATCTGTTGTAAAGCTTTGACAATAGTGAAGCCAGATATTTTCAGCATATATGAAAACACACAAATTCTTGCAGTTTAGTATCATATCCTTTGCAAGTTGATGAGAGTGTCATTCTGTTTCAGGTGAATAACAATAACATTGCCTTGCCACAGTCTGCTAAGACATCACCAGTGATGTACAAGCAGCAGGTGATCGTGAAGCCTCCTGCCCCCAAACAAATGAGGAACAAGTCGATCCTTTGCAAGCCATACATGCACACCAAGGGAGTATCTTGCCGACCGCATCCTTGCACGAAGGAGACTCAGACAGGTGACAAATCCCGTTTACTGTATGGCTAGCAGCTTTATATTTATGGACTGAGTACATGAGATGCTAACGTTCATAGTCACGGTCTAGCGTGGCTGTCTTCATAATGCTCTGGTTCATATTCTTGTTTAAGCTGAAACATTGCAACTGCATATGGTGACCATAATATATTTTGTGTCTGTTATTTGTAGAGGATACCATGGGCAAGAAAGTGCTGATTCCAGTGCCGGTGCCAATCTACGTACCAGCCCCAATGCACATGTACAGCAGCCCTTATCCAGTGCCCATACCGTTTCCGTTGCCTGTACCTGTTCCAATATTCATCCCCACCACCAGGAACTCTGCTCATGGCATCATGAAGGAGATAAAGGTAAGCATTTGATTTAGGTTTCATGCCAACATTTTTGTTCCCCTGGGATTGAATCTGCATACATTATGGTAATTTTAAACGATATGCAGACCCTTTTTGAAAATTCCAAAAATTTATAATATTTAATACCAATTGTTTGCACACTATTTTTATTAATTATTGCTGCCACTTGTTTTGGCCTTGGTTCTTGGCCATCCGCAAGGAGCACATATATTTGTTCATGTGTGTAGCTTATAGGTCGACTTAGTTGGCACAAGTTTTACATTACTCACTCCATGGAGCAGAGTCCTTCCTGAGAAGCTAACTGGTTCTCATCTAGTCAAGAAATTACCCACATTTTATGGAACCCGAAGGTTCGTTACCGCATTTACAAGTACCCGCCACCTGTCCCTATCCTGAGCCAGATTGATCCAGTCCATACCCCCACATCCCAATTCCTAAAGATCCATCTTAATATTATCCTCCCATCTACGCTTAGGTCCTCAAAGTGGTCTCTTTCCCTCAGGTTTCCCCACCAAAACCCTGTGTACGCCTCTCCTCCCCCTTACATGCTACATGCCCCGCTCATCTCATTCTTCTCAATTTGATCACCCGAACAATATTGGGTGAGCAGTACAGATCATTCAGCTCCTCATGTAGTTTTCACCATCCCCCTGTTACATTGCCCCTCTTAGGCCCAAGTATTCTCCTCAACACCCTCAGCCTATGTTCCTCCCTCAAGTGAATGACCAGGTTTCACACCCATACAAAACAACAGGCAAAATTGTAGTTCTGTGTATCTTAATCTTTAAATTTATGTATAGCATCTGGAAGACAGAAGATTCTGCACCAAATGATAGTAAGCATTCCTTGATTTCAATCTGCTCTTCATTTCTTCCTGAATAGAATTTTGATTTGTTAAGGTTGTTCCCCAATATTTGAACTGTTCCGCCCTTTGAAGTTTTATACATACGTGGTTTAAAATTAAAATTAAAGTATTAGTGTCCTTAAAATTGGTTTATACAATATAAAATTATTTTAAGTAGACACTGATGTATTTTGTTATGTCCAAACATCTGTGATTAACCTTTCTTCGAATGAAATGTACATGTGTTCAGTTGAATCAGCACCATCAAATTTGGAAATGTGGAGATAAAAGGAGATAATTGAAGAATTCAGTGGGCACTTTCCTGCGCTTATGCCAGGAAAATGTTGATGTGAATTTTGGAATACAGTGGGGGACAAATTTTGAACATACATGATTTAGGAGACAGGTTTGTTTTGTGTTGTGAGGTGCCCTTCTTGGACTAGGAACTGTTTCACACAGTGGAAAGTTATGCAACTCCTTGCCAGCACAGCTGTTATGTAAGTTGTTTTTAGCTCAGATATTAGATGCTGGTGACAGACCACAAGGCCATGCCTAGCATTCTGTGGCCATATATTACTATATCAGGTCTATTTTCAATACCAGTGTGACCATTCCAGCACAGCAGACACCAATACAAACACAGTCCCAACAAATCCCTAATGGCTGTCATCCTTCATATACCAGTTTCTCCTGTCTTTTACAGCGAATTCAAGAGAAGATACCAACAGACCCATTCGAGGCAGAGCTGCTGATGATGGCAGAGATGGTGGCTGGAGAGAAAAAGGGCGATAACTCTGACTCAGACAGTGATGATGGTGCCAATTGTGCAGGTGACGTCAGTGAGGTGCCAGGAGGTAGGCAGAATGTGAAATATGATGGACATGTATATTTGTTTTCTGAGTAAAAGGTGAAGGTATGGCTTTGTATATGCCATGAGGGCATATGGGGGGGTGGGGGGGTGGAGGTATAGCTCCACTCATTCTTCACCTTGGCGCTAGGTGGAAGTGAGTGGTCATCCTCCTGCCCCACCCACTCTACCCCCAGTGAAGGTGCCCCCAGTATCCATTAAATGGGAGGCTGGGTGGGCCCCAGATGCAGTCTGGACAAGTTGGTGAAGATAAAAATCCATTGCCTCTGCCAGGATCATCCAGTCCATAGCCTAGTATGATGCTGCCTGAGCTAGCCCAGCATCCAGTATGTATTTATTGTCTAACTAAAAGGTGAATATGCCCCTCTGTCTGAACACAGGTGTGCAGAAGGTATTGGACTCTACAAAGTTGCACCCATTGTGTACCTGGGCTGGACATTCAGAAACATGGTGCAGCTGACTTTTATCTTCTGTCAGGGTAACAGCCTCTACTGCCAGGATTGCAAGACTTGAGTGGACATGATGGTGCACAGACTAGTGCCTGCCACTTCCAGAGATCATGTCCCTATAATCTGATGCATCACAACCATTCACTTGAACATCACATCTGAACAGCTTCATATCAGGATGTTTTAAGATTTGAGTTTAGTCTTCCGGGATGTGCCCATGTAATACGGTAAACTGGAATCTGCTGACTCCAGAAGGCCCTGGTGATTGAGGCAGTAGATTGTTATCTTTCTACCAGACTCATTGCTTTGAGTTCCAACAGGACAGTAAAGTCCATTGCTTTTGGTGTTTGGGGTTTAAGTTACAGCTATTGCCCAGGACGGAGGAGTTTTAAGTTCACCCAAATGCACTCGGCAGTACAGAGGCCGCAGTGAAGGGCCAAAGAATGCTCTATGATACATAATGATGGTGAGTTCCCATTACAGGGAGTTCTGCTGCTGAAGGAGGATTCAGTCCAGAAGCTGTTGACACAAGCAACACTTTTGGTGAAGATATGCTGCAGATGGCTCTGAAAATGGCATCAGAATTAGAGGAACCTGCAGTGGATTTGGAGGCTGCCCTTACTCCGTCTACAATCACCGCACAATCACAGACTTCCATGGAACAGAATGATGGTTAGTGATGTCAGCACATGATCACATGGCATGCTATATAGCACATGAAGGTGGTGCGATATGGCCAGGTTTCATCATCATATATGCAATTGCAAAGTTATACGTTAGAAGGGCAAACTCAGATGTCTGATTGTATGTTAGCAATCAATTTCTTCATTATTGATAGTTATACTTCCAGTTCTAAAATTTTTTGAAGTGGGGGAGGGGGGGCATTGACCTTTGCTCAAGCTAAAACCCTTTGTTTGCATTGTGCCTCCATCTAGCTACAGAATCTGAAGTAGATGATCCGGAACCTGTGCAAGTACTACCAGAGGCACGAACCAATCGGGGAAGGAAGCGAGGCGTGCGAACAACCAGAGGAATGGGCAGTGCCCCAAGCAAACGAGGGAGAAGAGTCAGCAGCTCAGTTGACATTCCGTTGTTACCGCCGCCTGAGCCACAGCCACCTGCACGAGTGGAACAGGAAAAGCCTGATGCCAACATGTGTCTCAAGGTGAAGGGTCGAGAAAATAGCATTACAGTTAACAGGTGTAGCATATTATGTGTTTAGCTGTTGAATGCAATAGGAAATGTATGTATACATTGAGGCGTGTTCAGATCTTTGCATCCTGGACCCTCCTCACATGGTCAGAACATTCAGTCCACTGTGGTTACACTTTTCATTGTTCACAGTTATACATATATTATGAAATGTCGGCACTGTTACTAGGATAATATATTTCGTGGCAGAACTTACATGTATGTCTACATTGACACACAGTGAAACTGATAGTCGCCTTTGCAACTTCATGAATATGAAGAGAAATGATCATATTACCTTTCCAAATAGAGCAAAATCCTTCACTATAGTGAATTTTTATTGAACTAGTAGCATCAAGCATTTACCCTTTCGTATCCTGTGTTGCAGTCTGCCTGCCACCAGCTTCACAAACCTGCAGCTATGTTCCATTTCATTCCAAGGGCTTTGTGTCATTACTCCTTGCATTGTCTGACATTTTGTATAGTAGGTTCATACAGGAGCGGTGATAAAATTAACTGTTACTGACAGTTCACCATTATGCCTTGCAGTACACATTTGGAGTGAATGCGTGGCGGCAGTGGGTTATGGCAAAGAATGCTGAACTTGAGAAGGCCGCGACCAACAACAGAAAACTTAAGCTGTTTAAGCCTGAGATTCTCCAGTTGACTGCAGATGAACTCAACTATTCTCTCTGCTTGTTTGTGAAAGAAGTTAGAAAACCTAATGGCAGCGAGTATGCTCCAGATACAATTTATTATCTTTGTTTAGGTAAGTGGATGGAACAGGTTATAAAACTGATGACATAGTTGAAGCAAATGCAGGACAAAACCACTTCGCTACATATCCCATTGAATTAATTATTCATGATTTTGTTGCATAACCTGTGCAGCTGATAAAGCAGCATCATATAAAAATCATTATGATCATCCCATCCTTTTTTGGGGAGGCATGAGCTATGAATTTTTAAATTCAGTTATGCTATATTTAATGACATGGTCAGCAGCTGAGACTGTACAGTTAAATGGTACAACGATCAGCGAATAGTGAGTTAGAGTGTATGCTAAAGGAAGTGGTCTAATGTGAGATACTGTCTTGTCATTTGCTCCAAGGGGCTTAGGAGAGAAAACATTGAAAAGTTCAGTGAGGATTGTGTTGGTGTGGTGAAGATTTGGTTAGGCATTCCCCCAACACATATGAGAAATACATATGGTAACTGTTTGAGCCTGCTTTTTCAGAACAGGAGTAATGTAGGTCAGTTGAAATGTAACTGGAGGTGTTGACCACAACATCTTGAACTTCTGTTGTGAACTTATGAAGTGACAAGAAGTAAATTCCGTAAATTTCAGAGTCGTGCTGGAAGAGTGTAATGACCTAAGGTCACAGCGATTATGTGTGACAGTTTAGTATGCAAATTGGCTCTAAAACTGCATTCCAGATTCTAGGAAATGTCTCAATTGACATTTTGTCCCAAAACCTGGTATTCTTCACATGCCCAAAGTTTTATCTTTGGTAACAGTGAAGGTTTTAGTCTGATAACAGCAAAATCTGCATATATATATATCAAACTGAGAACCCTCTTGATTGGGAAGGCATTGTCTTGCCCTGAGACCATGAGGACCACTAACCAGATTGCTTTTTGCAGTCAATTTCCTTGACAAGATCAGTGGCAGAATGGGTTCAAACCAGACAACAAAGAGGGCCTGATCTGGTACACAGAGGGTCCAAGACCAATAAAGGCAATGGTGCTGGGTTGAATAGATGGGACTCAAGAAGGGCACAGCTTCAGTCTTGGGCTCCACACCACAGTATTCCAGGTTGAAATATGTGCCATTTAGGCTTGTATAATGAGAATACAGAAAAGAGCTACGTAGGTAGGAACGTCTGTATCCTTTGTGACAGTCAGGCATCAATCAAGGCCCTTAACAGCTTCCAAATAAAGTCCAAATTAGTCAGGGACTGCCATCAGTCCCTGGTGAAACTGGCAGAACATAACAAGATTGAACTGGTATGTGTGCCAGGACACATGGGACTTTATGGAAATAAGATAGCTGATGAATTGACCATACACTAACAGGACCTGAGTCTGCACGTGGTATATCTGGGAGGGTTGCCAGGGAGGTGATCAGGGCCTGGATAAGTAGGAAACATGAGGAATATTGGCAGTCCATATATGGACAAAGGCAAATGAACGGCTTTCTTAAAAAAACCCTCAGCAAAAGAAAGCTGGAGAGTTGCTGAATCTGAGAAGACAACAGAGGCATATTGACAGGGTTGCTGACAGCACACTGTCATTTGCAAGGACATCTGTTGCAATTGGGGCTGGTAAACAGTCCTGAGCAGACATCTGAAACATCCTTACACATTCTGTGTGTTTGTAAGACTTTGGCCACATGAAGATTCAGGCACCCAGGTCGTCACATTGTGAGACCAGGTGACTTTGAAGACATCTGTGACAGCAAGGTACTGCACCTCACTCAAGATCCAGGACTGCCGAATGAATGAGCCGAAGGGCCACACAGAAGTTTGATCACAACCAAAGTGCGCGACTCACTCAGTGCCCACCCCTTTATAGTCTGTTCTAACCAGATTGTTGTTGGTGGTCAAGAGTGGAAATTCTGACGTAGCAGACAGTTTATACTTGTAACGATCCGTCATTGTTTTTACAGGTATCCAGCAATATTTGTTTGAAAATGGGAGAATAGATAATATCTTCACGGATTCATATTATGATGTATTTACGGAGTGTTTGGATGAAGTAGCTAAGAAGTTTACGGCCTTGTACAATGACTCACGTAAGTAGAGAATTGTAGAAATTCAAGCTGTGAGTTAGTACATTGTTATAATGTGTACCGTTACTTACTTACTTCCTTCTTGAGAAGCTGATCAGTTCTCAGCTAGTCAAGAAATTCCATGCATTTTATGGAACCCAAAGGTTAATTACCGCATTTACAAAAGCCCGCCACCCATCCCTATCCTGAGCCAGATCAATCTGATCCATGCTCCCCCATCCATCTTCCTGAAGATCCACTTAATATTATCTTCTCATCTCTGCCGGGGTCTTACAAGTGGTCTTTTTCCCTCAGGTTTCCCCCCAAAAAACCTTGTCTGCACCTGTCCTCTCCCCCACATATGCTACATGCCTTGCTCATCTCATGCTTGATTTGATCACTCAAATAATATTTGGTGAGGAATACAGATCATTAAGCTCCTCATATAGTTTTCTCCACTCACCTATTACCTGTTTCCTCTTAGGCCCAAATATTCTCCTCAGCACCCTATTCTGAAACACCCTCAGCCGGTGCAAGCGACCAGGTTTCATACCCATACAAAAAACAGCAAAATTATAGATCTGTGTGTCTTAATCTTTATATTTTTGGATAGCAAACATAATGTGTAACATTAAGAGCTTAAATTTTATTACACTTGTTTTGCAACATTCAGACAGATATCATACTTTCTCACACCAAGAAAATCAGCATTCAACTACATATAACTTGTAACTAAAGATAAGCATACATGCTTTTGCCTGTACACTACACTGAGTGCACTGAAGGTGTCCCAAGGTTTAGACACCTTCACTTTTACTGCAGACTGTTATGCTTCCAGTCCAGTCTTGTAGCTGTTCCATTCAAATGTATGCTGGAAGTGATAACCACGTGAGCATCATCACTAACAAAAGTGCCGTGGGCTGATTTGCTGAAGCCAGTTGTGGCTTACAGCCGGCCTTACACACCATCCATAGCCTCACTATGGCATTTGAATGAAAGTGCTTGTTTATCTTGCAGAGTACATAGTGACGAGGGTTGAGGAGGAGCATCTTTGGGAGAGCAAGCAGCTTGGAGCCCACTCACCGCACGTGCTGCTTAGCACCCTTATGTTCTTCAACACAAAACATTTTAACCTTACAGTAAGTGCACCCAGCTGTTACAGATTAACTTCTGTTATTTCATTACACACCTTGCAATTTTGGTGGTGCTTACCACTTTGGTTTGCTGTTAATTGTCTACATTGTGAGCAGTTCCGTTAATTTACTTCCTATACGTACACTGAGATTTAAAGCACAAACAGTGTCTCTTCAGGATTAAATTGGTTCATCTTTCGCCATGTGCATAGGTATAAACTGATAAGTGAACATCACAATACACACTTGTCTGTGTGCATCATCTAGTTGGCATATGTATTGATTGACTGAGGGTATATTCACCAGGTCTTGGAAGAACTGTGGTATTGAAAGATATGGGAAATGTACATAATGCTGGAACATTTTATTGCTGCAGTTTGAATGTGAATTTGCTGGTAACTGTTTATTGGACATACAGTTTGTATACAGACACGTCTGAAATTTGACACAGTGTAGGCTGATACCTCATCAAAATACGTGATCCACAGACTGTCGAGGAGCACATGCAGTTATCCTTCTCACACATCATGAAACACTGGAAAAGGAATCCGAATCAGCCAGGCGTCACAAAAGTTCCAGGCAGTTCTCGAAATGTTCTTTTGAGATTCTACCCACCTCAGTCTGCACTTGGTAAGTCTTGGTCATAGTTGTTCACATCAGCCACTACAGTGTAGGGCAGTACTTTCAAGCCCATGAACCCTGTGAAGGTGTGTGAAATGTTCTGCTGGAAAAATTATGTCATGGTGCTAATATTTTTTATTCTTTGTCATTACAACCAGAGCTGAACATGGAGCAATCATATAGAAGGCTGTGCTTGATTGGTATATTATTAAAACAATGTACTACTCCCAGTAATTTTCAGTTGCAAATAAGGATAATTGACTGCCTGCCTTTTCATTCATGTGGGAAGGTATTTGCACAGTACAGTGTGATATGAACATGGAGGAAACTGCCACGAAAGGAATAATTTTAGGTAGAGCTTGCAAATACTGATTTGCCAGGGAAGGGTTCTGTTATCAGGCTCCTAGACTGTTTATTTTGTAACTGGAATAGATACAAGAACCATGATGACATAAATGCAACAAAAAAAGTACTGTTAAGAAATGGTTTTAAAGTCATTTGACAGTAACATGACACAACCTTTAAGGCTGTGTATTTGTACTTAGTCTGTCCAGCTGCCTGCTCTATTTGTTACAAATATCACAAGGGTTTTGATGTGTACTGTTCCCACCTCCAAATACAAAGGATATACCTGATGGGCCACAGGTCTAGGCTGTAAGAGTAGCTCTGTCTAGGGGCAGAGTAGTAACAACTGCTCAGCATCACCTACACCTGAATATGGAAACAGAACACCTCTCTATAACATGTAATTGTGGACACATTCCTTATAAACAACCATAAAGTATGTTTTGTTGTTGGATGGCATGTCTGTACAAATTACATTTGTGTTCTCCTCCAGCTGATTTGTTGTGTTAATGAACTTACTGAGGTGTTCGTATATTTTGTCGTACCTTTCTGCAGAGGCCAACTCGAGAAAAAAGAAAGTTTATGAGCAACAGGAGAATGAAGAAAACCCACTGAGATGCCCCGTCAAGCTGTATGAATTCTACCTGTCAAAATGGTGAGCATTGTGAAGGTGTGGGGACCAACTGTACACACACTGAAATTTGTTTCTATTAAATGTATTTACATTATATATTGTACCAAAACCTTTTTATATTGTATGACACAACATTCAAAATTCCTCACTCCCAGATCAACACTGTCTGCTATATTTAAAGTGTAATGTCTGTTACCCAATAGATAACACCCAGAGATATAAACTGTGTTAGTGGATGTTCTGTAAGTGCTAACAGCAGGTAGTTTTAACTTCAGTAGTGTTTACACTATAGACTCATGGCATTATTGGCTGTGTAGCCTGCAGTTATGATGCACGTGCGTGCAGTCCACTCTGCCTAGCTCGGCATTTTTTCAATACAAATACCTTCATTCCCAAGTAAAAATCTTGAGTTTTTATGCTGTTCCATACAAACAGGGTTAAATAAAACTAGTGGGTTTTATTTCGTGCTCGAAAATATTTGCTGCATGTCAGACCTTAGTGATATAAGAGCCAAGATACAGTATACAAGACATTACAGCATGACTGCACGCAATTAGAAGAGAGAAAGGAATTCCAGAACATTAGGCTAATATAGTAAGAGGATAGTTGTGCATTATTTTGAGTTTTACTCATCATGTGCTGAAGTAGTTATTTCTGTTAAAACCAAGACAGGTTTCCGCTAATCATACTACCATATTACCCAAATATAAGGTGACCCCCCCCCCCAACCTTCACCTTCTTCACTAATCAGGAATATACAGAAGAACTTTATACATAATTATGAAGTGACCCCCCCCCCCCTTCTGTTTTTCATATGATGAGTAAAAGACTTGTGTCTGCTGTTTGGGTAAATGTGGTACTGTAACATTTTGTTATGCCACATATATGACTAAGAATGAGATACAAAGGACAGTTGACAGTGCTCAGAAATATTGACAATTTAAAAACACAGTTTTGTTTTGCCATAATTTTATTGCATCCTGTAGCAGTTTCACACAAACACTTATCAGACATATTCACTTTTGAGGTGAAGTTCTTACAGGATGGATTCTGCGTCGCTGGGAGTTCAGTTCCCGATGTTTCAAGACAATGTAGTGACATGTCAGGTCCCAAAAGAACTGATGTCTCACCCACACCACTGCAGAAACATTTAAACTCACATCTTCTCTACTGTTGCAGTCCGGAGAGCGTGAAGACTCGAAACGATGTGTTCTACCTGCTACCTGAACGCTCATGTGTGCCAGACAGTCCTGTGTGGTATTCAACGATGGCGCTGGGCAAGGAACCTCTCATCAAGATGCTGCACAGAGTCAAGATGGTCAAAGAAATAAATATTGCACTACTCACAAGCTAAATTTCCCTGCCCGCCCTTCTTTTTTTTTTCCCCCCCATTCCGTGGGCTTAACAAGTGTTCAGTACAGCCGGGACCAAGCTGTGGTGGCAGTGTTTGTAACATTGTTGAGGGAGTGTTGCCACATCTGTTAAGCCCACAAGAGACAACCTGAGGATCTCACAGTGCAGATGGTGGCAGTGCTATAGACTCCACGGATGAGGACTGTGTGAGGGCCGGCATATTAGAGAGAAAAGTATTTGATATTTGTAGTAGGAGTACAAACTGTTGTCTGCACGGACACATCTTTTTTTATTAGTTTATATATTTGAGATCTTCGTGTTAGTTTTTTTTTGTATATAAGTTTCAAAAAATGATAAAAAAGCATTTCTAGAGTGAAGAGACGTTCTGCCAGCATACTCATAGGAGGAGAGGTGATGACTACAGCTCCATGCCTGCCAAATTCATGTTGTAAATATGGTAACGAGATGAAGCTGTATGATTTCAGTTAGTTGACAGGTTGAATTCAAAAAGTCAGTTATGGGATGCTAATGGAAACTTTCCTCTTAGGAGTATGTTGTCGTGAGCTTATATAGTACCTTACAGATTTTGTGGCAGTCTTTAATTGAAACTGAATGTCTAAATAAAACAATGGCACACTGAGGTTCAGAAGACCCTAAAAATTGAAGGCCCTTCACATATGTGGCAGATATTTTATTTATACATCAAGAAATAGCCACAGTTTTCATGAATACCATATTTGCCTGACTATAGGATGAATTTTAAATGTCATGTCATTTATAAACAGAGGGCATGAACTGTCGTTTCACATTTGTGTGCGCTGTGAAATGCATAAAACTTGTATCTGGCAGCTATGATACATTTCCAGTCAGAATATTCCCAAAAGTGTTATGGGGTGTTACTGCTATTCTGCTGTCCTGCCGCACAGTTTTTGGACCGATGGAGCTAGTTTATCCATTGCTGAGTTGTATTTTGTAATGTCACTATCCATGCAATGAGGCTGCATATTACCAAACCTGCTTCCACTCAGCCAGAGTGTGGTTTTTGCCATACAAGAATTTTTTTTTTTTCACCTTGATAAATTAGCCTGGGTGCTTTCTTGCCCACACTAAGCACCAAAACATTTCCACAGTAATGACTACATGTTCCTTCAAATCTTCTATGGACATGACCTTTGTGGACTGCATCGCCTTACAAGTACCCATGGACAAAGAAGTCTGTGGAACTTAAATTAATCGTGAAACCTTGTACTGTGGCAGGTTTTCACCATTTGGGCCAGGTTCAACCCCCAGGCCAGTTCATGGGGCATTTGTGGTGGAGAAAGTGGCATTGGACAGATTGTTCTCCTGTCAGTATTGTTCTACCATTGCTGCTTGCTTGTTAATTCCCCTGCCACTGACACTGTATAATCTCAGTAATTGATACCACTGTTAGGTCTTGAAAGCACCTCTTCCAGGACCAGTTATGTCCAAAGATTTTTTTGATTACACCTCACTATTATGGTGCTCCATCCTATTGGAATGCAACGTGTACCCTGCCATAATTTAAAGGACTATGCTTCATTGTGGCATATTGAAGCAACAGGTGCTGGCTGTGTGTCTTCCTGAAACAACAAAGTTGCAGCGAGTGACCTTATGTGCTATGGCAGACTGGACATTCACTTCATCACTCTGTTATTTTCTGTAACATGTGGCATTTGTGCCCGTTCACCTACCCACTAATGAAAAACGCTGCTTCACCAGAAAGACTAAAGAAGACTCTTGTTATAATCATCATCATTGTCCACAATCTGTGATGCGAGACAAATTCTTGACATGCTGTGTGATAGTACTGTAAGAGGTGATGCACACGGTGGACTTGGCATGTGTGCAATCTCCTTCATCTGCATGACACATCACATGCCATGGATTGAGGGTAGCGGGCCTGCTTTATGACTTTAATTTCCTACAGAGATGGTGATGGCAGTCCAGGGTTCCTCCATTTGTTATGCTGCCCTTTGCTTTCAATTGTTTTGCAGATCATAGAATGCTTTTATGAGAAGGGGGGGTTCACTGTAAATTGTTCTGACTTTTCTTTGAACATCTTCCTGACTGTAAGACAGAAGACAATATTTTACTTGGGCGAGGGGATCTTATAGTCTGCAAAATATGGTATTTTGTTTCTGCCGTCCACACTCACACAAACAGCCTTTGGATATCTGTTGCAGCAGCTACAAACTGGCCTGCTTGATATTTCCAGTTTCACTTAGATCGGTGCGTGCACATTTTTGTGTGTGCTTGGTATTACACATAGAATGAAGAAAACCTTTTCTGCTTTGTGTGGTGAGAATCACACTTATGTATCTTTATTAAGTGTGACAAAAAATTCTAACATTTCATTCTTCCATGGACACCATGTGCATAGTCACTAGATGATTTAAATTGCCTATCCTTTGGCATATTCATGGTGGACAGGTGCAGCAATGCACCTATTGCTGTCACACTTGTCTGCGAGCTCAAAAACCACTGAATAAATTTCCCAACAATTTGATGTTGGGGGAGTTTTATGGTATGTGCTGAAAGGAACCAGTTTTGGTTAAAACCGAGCCACAGTAACAGGCGCTTCACATGTAGGCTCATGCTCCTACACACAGCAAGCATAAGTTGATAAATATTAATGCCCAGAAAAGTGTTTCAAACAAAAATGATATGGAAAAATTAAAACTCATTCTATGCTTCTCTATTCTGTTAAGTCCTAACATGTTCAAATTAATTAAACAGGTGTTTCTATGCTGCATCATCCATGACTTGGGAACCACTGGCCTGAGTTTGGTCATAATTTTGTATTTCACTGCCAGTCATCCCCACCTGTTATATTGCTGCTTGTAAGACAGCATCAAAAGTTAGCAGTCAAAATTCCAGAGTCATCTACACAGCAAATGCACCAAAAATATCTTGGTTCAAGGATACATTGCACTGTGCTGCAAGGAAATAAATCGTCAAGTACAAGATAGACTTAACTGCAGTCCACAACTCACATACAAGCCCATACAGTTAAAAATAATGGACTGCATATACTCACAGCAATAATTCTCTTCTAATTCCTGAGTATGAGTACTGAAGTACTGAAATGCTAATGGCTTACACTTTGTCATAGTGCAGGAATTTGACTACAAGCCTCTTTTCCTGGAGCAGTCAAGAAATGTCTGTCGGTGTGGGTGAAGTAGACATGTTTGTTATATCCTCAACTCCGAGAATTGCTGCCAAATATTATTCATCGACATATATTGTATAGCACCCTATGACCCACTGATACACCACTCAGATTGTAGAGTAGAAAGCATTTGTATCAGCACAGGGAAAGGAACTGTGTGACACTGTACTGAAGGCATACTGTGTACACTTCATTCTAAATACTTCAGGACATTTCTCTTTGATTAGTTTCAACAAATGCAATATAAACATGAAAATAAACAAGTAAAAAACAAAGGATCATAAACTGAGGTGCATGTAAACAGGCAGACCCTTTGGAAACTTTCTTCACGGGTAAATGGGTTCATTCTTGATGTTCATATTGGTACTCCCCAGCTTAACATAGCAAGTACAGCAGCTACTACATTTACATTTACATTTAAGATGACCTGCTCCCTCTTTACAACGTACAGTTTTCAGTAAAATACAAGGGAGAGTCAAATGAAAACCTTACAAAGTGCGATAAAAATTCAAACCACAGCTCGATTGTCTTGTAAGTTTCAACAATGATACTCATGGTTTTAAGAGTGGCTGACAGGTGGCAGTAGGATACTACATAGACAAATGAAGTCATTGTGTACCTTTTGTGTTCATTAAATTATGACATAAAACCTACTTAAGGTTTTCATTTGGCTCACCCTCGTATCTATACTGAACATGTTTATGAGTTAGGAAAAAATTCTTGGTCTTTTATTCAAGTAACTACAGTATAATTTGGTGAGTTGCAGAATAAATAAGCGAAATTTAAAAGTGTATAGAATACTGTCACAACTTGCAGAGACCACCACTTGCACTCCCGACATTCACATCACACTCTGCATGTGACAGCATAGTGATTTTAATGGGATGATTGTTACGTGTGCCACAGGGACTAATAACTGGTGGGCACTGAGGAAATGGCATGTTGTGGCAGTGGGAAGATTAGTTGCCATGTGCACTTGCCACCAGAACACACTGCCATCCCATGTTGGATCACTGTATAGACATTGGAGTGAAAGATGAGGGACAACTGGAATGCTTCTGGACCACAGTCTTCTATAAATCACACAAGCTAGCACGCTATGAAATAGTACCTTTTGTTGTCATTGTTATAGCAGTTGCCAGTTTCTGAGTTTTCGCTGTGCGCTACTTTCTTTGCCCAAAATAATTTCTTTTATCAGTTTGTCCTGCCTCTTTTCTTTCTTTCTCCCCCCCCCCCCCCCCCCCCCCCCTCCCCTTCACAACTACAAAATAATTACTTTCTTTTTTTTTTTTTTGTTTTTTTATATATATATTTATAAAAATTTTTTATATATT
>Ga0123354_10002943_pt1 | contig 23109 bp, 24 predicted proteins | sample TergutLab28metaG_2_FD_97872 | JGI IMG/M metagenome (GOLD analysis project Ga0123354, IMG submission 97872) | Labiotermes labralis P4 segment gut microbial communities from Petit-Saut dam, French Guiana - Lab288 P4 | ecosystem: Host-associated > Arthropoda: Insects > Digestive system > Gut ... | reverse complement strand
TGTCGCTGCACTTTCTGTATAACGCTGTATACAGCTGCAGTGTCGCTGCACTTTCTGTATAACGCTGTATACAGCTGCAGTGTAGCTGCACTTTCTGTATAACGCTGTATACAGCTGCAGTGTAGCTGCACTTTCTGTATAACGCTGTATACAGCTGCACTTTCTGTATAACGCTGTATACAGCTGCAGTGTCGCTGCACTTTCTGTATAACGCTGTATACAGCTGCAGTGTCGCTGCACAACCTGCAGGACACGAACCTTATCTTGCCGAAAGCAGTAAAACTAAGAGCAGCGCTGAAGAATGAAGCAGTCCGCAGTCTCAGACGTGACGTGTGCTGTGAGCTGTCCAGTACGGACCTGACGTCGTTATGTTGTGTGTGTTATATTTATGCAGTCAGCATTTTTGTAACGCCGCATATAGCGATCACGATGAACAGCAGGAGGCAGTTAATAGCAGTTTGTGTCTCAAGGGCGCCGTTCTTCATCCTGTTTGTTGCTGTTCAGGGGGCGCCGTTCTCAACATTTGTTCCATACAGAGCTTTGCGATAATATAAAATTTTTCATTGAGATTTTGTTGTTTGTTTACTAATTTAGTTGTTTAACTTACTGTCTTTCTCCCGATATTAACTTGCATATTATTTAGAGTATTCTGTAAATAAAGCCAGTTGCTTGCCCATTCATTTTCCAAATTCAGGGGAATGTAATGTAGTTACTGGCTGACAGTTTGTGTCTTAGTATGTAACAATTATGTTTCGCCTTGCATTCTCACTCGTGTGGAGTTGCTGGTCTCCCATCGAGGGCCTCCCCAGGTGGCGGATAGGGGAAGGCTCATCAGATATGGTGGGTACTGGGGAAATAAAATACCCAGCGTGGACCAAACCAGCACCACTGCCTTGTAGAGAAAGGGGACCTTCAAAGGCTAGGGGAAGAAACCCCGACAGAAAATCAGCCTGCTCGGAGGTTAAATGGCAGCCCCATCACTGAAATTCGGTGCTGTAGGCTAATAACCTGCACACCTTAAATACTATTATTAAAGAAACTGAAATGAAGAGTAGATGGCCTGATATAAGAGGCGACCTCTTTGGCATGAAATGGAAAATGAGAATAGGGTTTTGGGATGTAAGGACATTGAGAGAGTATGGCAAATTGAAGCAAGTAGAGGAAGAAATGACAAGCTATAAGTTGGATATTATGGGTCTGGGTGGAACATGATGGAAAGAGAATGGTGAGGTAAACACAAAATGGAAACCTCCTGATATTCTCAGGTGTTGGTGAAGGTATAGAGCACAGAAGTGGAGTGAACATCCTAATGAACGAAGAAGCCCGAAGAAGCTTAATGGAACGGTCACCAATTTAGGAAAGGATAATATTAGCACGCTTTACAGCAAAAATCCGCAATTTAACAATTATCCAGTGTTATGCCCCAACAGAAACGACGGACAAGGATATGGAAGAAAAATTCCACCAACAACTGCATGAAACAATAACCGGAGTTCATAAAGGGGATGTAATTGTAGTGATGGGGATATGAATGCCAAAACTGGATCAGACATTGAAGGTTTGGAACATGTCATGGGTAGACATGGAATTGGAAACATGAATAAAAATGGTGAACTGTTTAGTGAGCTATGTGCTAGCTGTGACTTTATTATAGGAGGAACGGTATTTCCTCATAAAACATGTCATAAAGTATCATCGGTCTTACCAGATAATAGAATGGAAAATCAGACCGACCATATGGCAATTAGTAAAAGGTTTAGAAGGTCTCTGTTGGATGTGAGAAACAAAAGAGGAGCTGATAGAGGCAGTGACCGCCATCTCATGATTGCAGACTTCAGGTTTAAAGTATTAGCCACAAGAAGGAAGAATGAAACAAGAAGAAAGAAATATAATGTATAAAAAATTCAAATGCTAAGTGCGCGGGAAGAATTGAAAATGGAACTGAAAAATAGATTCTCAGTACTGGCCACCAGAACGAAGATACAGACATTGCATAAATCTGGAAGGCAATAAAAAATGTATATGTAGAAGCAAGTGAGAAAATACTGGGTTTTAGAGAAGGTCAACAGAAGGACTGGATCTCTGAGGAGACATGGAAAGAAACAGAAAGAAGAAAATTGGCAAAAGAAAATGTAAACAGGAGCAAAACGAGACAAGAGAAAATTAGAAATTAACGAGAGAGTAAAGTGAAGCATTAGGAAAGACAAGAGAAACTGGATAAATGAACAAGCAAAACTTGAAGAAGAAACGGAAAAGAAAGGAGACATAAGGGAGCTTTATTATATGACGAGAAAGCTGTCTAAAAGAAAATTTAGGGTGAATAGACCAGTGAAAACTAAATCAGGAATTCTCTTAACAACACAAGCAGAAAACCTGAAGAGGTGGGAAGAACATTTTTCCGAAATATTTAACAAAGATGATAACAGCGTAGGAAGTGAGCAAGAAATGTGAAACGTAGAAGAAGAAGATAATAGTAAAAATAAAAATGAAACTGAAGTAAACTTGAACCCTCCTACAAAAACTGAAATGCAGTTAGCCTTGTCACAGTTAAAGAATGGGAAAGCAGCAGGTTTAGATAATATATATCCGGAAGTACTAAAAGTTGACCCTGAAATGACTGCAGAAATGCTGTATCCTCTACTGGAGAAAATATGGAAGGAGGAGAAGATCCCTGAGGATTGGGAAGAAGGATTAATTATCAAGATACCGAAGAAAGGAGAACTTTAAAATTGTAATAACTGGAAAGGAGTTACCCTTCTAAGTATTCCAAGCAAAATTCTGACTAGAATACAGAATACAAATTCAGTGGAACAGCACCTCCGAAAAGAACAAGCTGGATTTCGCAAACACCGAAGTTGCGTTGATTTAAGGATAATTCTAGAACAAAGTATAGAATGGCAGGCCATTCTATATGTGACCTTTATCGATTTTGAAAAGGCATTTGACTACGTGAAGAGAGAAATAAAGTGGCTTGCGCTACAGGAGTGTGGCATAGCAAGGGAGATTATGGAAATAATTCAAATATTGTATGATGGATTTAAGTGCAAAATTTCCCATGAAGGAAAGCTTTCAGACTTTATAGAGGTCAGAAATGGTGTAACGCAAGGAGGTGTTCTATCACCAACACCTTTTCTGCTAATATTAGAGTCATGAAAAGAGTAGAAGGTTTAAGGAAAAGGGGAATACAGTGGAGTATGAAGGAAAGACTGGAAGATCTGGACTACGTGGATGATATTTGTCGGTTAGTCCAGAGATTTTGCGGTATAGAAGAAAAGCTAAAGAGACTAAAAGAGGAAGCAGAATTAGTTGGTTTGCATATTAACATAAACAAGACGAAGGGGATGAGAGTTAAAAATCTAATATGCAAATATTTAGGTCAGAGGAAAAGGAAATTGGATCCTTTGTATACCTAGGAAGTGTGGTGTCAGAAAGTGGGGGAACAGAGGAAGATGTAGCAAGCAGAATCAAGAAAGCAAATGGTGTATTTGTTCAGCTGTATCCTGTGTGGAGAAATCTCAACATATCAAAACAAGTTAAAATACGAATGTTCAATACAAATGTAAAATCAGTATTATTATATATTTGTGAAACTTGGATAACTACCAACCAGATAACAAGAAGACTACAGATATTTGTTAATAAATGCTTAAGACGAATAATGAATATAAAATGGACCGATAAGATTACGAAAGAAGAACTATGGAGAATCACCCATCAGAGGTCAACAGAAAATTAGATAAAAAGAAGACAATGGAATTGGACTGGACACACATTACGTAAAGAAACAGGAGCAATAGAGAAAACTGAATTAGATTGGAATCCTCAGGGATGTAGAAGGAGAGGTAGGCAGACGAGGACGTGGCTAAGGACAATAGAGAATGCGATTAGAAGCACAAAAAGACCATGTAACGAAGTCAAGGGGATGGCTGGAGACCGCAATGCCTGGAAGCTCTTCATGGATGCCCGATGCTCCACAAGGAGTAAAAGAATTTGTTGATTGCAATCTCAGATCTTATGCCTTGTTCTGTGGAGACTGAAAAGCCAGAAAAGTGTTTGGGTCTCGATTTTGGCAGAATTTGGAATTACATTATTCTGAGGGCATTTTATTGTAATAGGTGGCAACATTGCTCTTGTGAGAGTTTTTTTACTCTGAAACTGACAAACAAAGCTTTTGAGTAACAACTGCAAGGTTCGGGCGGTTCGTCTCTTTCAGGTACATATACTGCAATATTTTACTCTAATCAGCCGACGGTTTGCTTCGTTTTGACAACGTCAGGCATTGAAAATTAGAGGAAGCTGCTGTCTCCGTCTTAACCCTTTAAACGCCGAGTTAAATCCCATCTGCCATCTGCTGGCATTATTAGGAGCTCACCATATTTTCCACGTTAGGGGTTGAGGGTTAAGGGTGACGGAATAAAACTGGACACAGTTCTGCTTCCTGAAGATGGAACCAGCTTGTCAGCAGAAACTATCATGCTGTCACTACAGTTTGATCAGTTCCAACCGTCAGAGCCTGAAAAACCACACGTAGTTGATTATTTGAGGAAAAAAAAATATTTTCCGATAGAAGTATTTTTATTGCTTCCAGAAGAGTAATTTTTTGAAAATTGACCAATTTCTAATTACTAGTGCCCGGATTAATAAATAGATTTTGTTTGTTACGGTATCGCATAGGACGCCTGCAACCGTCGGGACAGCTGCGGTGCTTACTGCAGCAACAAAGAGACGCGCTGTATTGGGTAAAACGGGCACAATTGGAGGCTAAGCACAAGGGAATGTCGCCCTTTTGAACTGAACGGGTTTTAAGGAGTGCGGGGTGTTAAGGCGCCGGTCCAGATGTATTTCTTGTTCTGAAGTTTACAGTAATGCTTGATGGGAGAATGGCGTTGCAATGTGACGCCGTGGGCAACAAATTTCTGAATTTCAAACAGTCTCAGCACCTTCCTGGCTTTCATTTGCACAAATGCTGTATGCAGTACCGCAGGTGCAAGCTGTCCGGAAGGTAAGACATACGCAGAGGAAATATTCTGAGCTGCACATAAATGATATTCAGAAGCGGAAAAGCCAAAATTGCATATCTGAAGACAGCAACAGCAGATTAGATCCACCGTTTGGTCCAGGATGTTTTGTGTTGCTGTTGCTGCTGTCTGCATTACCAACTCTGAGATACAACGATGTACTGTTTCCTGTCGGTTTATCAGGGTGGCACACTTTGGTCTGTCATCTCAGTCAGTGAAGAACTTAGGTTGGAGGTGTTCGAGAATAGCGTACAGGTGAAGATATTTGGGCCTAAGGGTCAGGAAATGACAGGGAACTGGAGACATCTGCACAGTGACATGGAACTGGAGACAACTGCACAGTGACAGGGAACTGGAGACAACTGCACGGTGACAGGGAACTGGAGACAACTGCACGGTGACAGGGAACTGGAGACAACTGCACAGTGACAGGGAACTGGAGACAACTGCACAGTGACAGGGAACTGGAGGCATCTGCACAGTGACAGGGAACTGGAGACAACTGCACAGTGATAGAGAACTGGAGACAACTGCACAGTGACAGGGAACTGGAGACAACTGCACAGTGACAGGGAATTGGAGACAACTGCAAAGTGACAGAGAACTGGAGACAACTGCACAGTGACAGGGAACTGGAGACAATTGCACAGTGACAGACAACTGTAGATAACTGCACAGTGCGACGCATCACGATTTTTACTGCTATCTGAATGTTATCAGAGTGGTTAAACAGAGGAGGACGAGGTGGGTTGGTTATGTGGCACGTACGGGGAGAAGGAAAGTGCACACAGGGTTTTGAATTTGGAAGCCTGAAAGGACACCATTTGTATGAGATTGGTGCAGAATACTGGGTGGATGTTGCAGAAACTGAGCGGCAGGACGGGGGTCGGACTGAGCTGGCTCAGAGCAGAGACGTCATACTGCAGCGAAATGTCTGGTTGCATAAAATGGGGGAATTTGACTAGCTGATGACATTCTGACTTTTCAAGACGGGCCATCCTGCATGGAGTTAGCTAGATAGCTAGATAGTTAGTTAGTTAGTTGGTTAGTTAGTCGGCCAGATAGCTGCGTGGTTAAGTAGGCAGGTAGTAATTCTCAGCACCAAAACGTCAGTTCAAGTTCCATGTTATATGAGGGCGAACTCCAAGGAAAGTTAGCTGCGCTATAAACAATCAGCAGCTGAAAACGTCCTTCTGCTTACAGAATCCAGACATTCAAATGTGCTAACACCGAAGCCCGGCTATGAGTGTGCTCTACATAAACCGCAGTCCAGTTTATATATACATACTTTCAACCTATTTCAGGAAGATCCTTTTAATAGAGACTCTCATTTTATTCTGCGTCTTAAAAATGGCTGTTTTCCAGCAGGTTTCAGTGCCAAAACTCTTCATGCACTCTACACGTCCAGTTCACTGAAAATTCGTCGCTTGGACCCCATGCAACAACGTTAGGTAGTTGTATGAGCCGGGATAGCTCAGTCACTATAGTGACTAGACTACGGGCTGAGCAGTCCGCAGTTCGATAACCGGCACTGTTCAGAATTTATTTCTTCTCCAGAATGCCCGCACCGGTTCTGGTGACCACTCCTCCTGTTATGTGGGTAGCAGTGGATAAAGTGGCCAGAACGTGAAGCTGACCACTCACCTTCCTCTAACGCCGCGGTAAGGTCAGTGCAGCCACACGCCCGCTCGCCCTATATGGACAGTTCTACACATTTCCCTTCATTGTCCCGATCACGCCGCTTTCAGCGCCAGCCAACCGATTTACTGCACCTTCATGTGCAATAAACGAACGAACCTGCACCCCCGCACTATAAAAGGCGACGCTGTTTGACGGTCGCCGCGGTGTGCAGCACAGCACCTGCACACCCCCTGCACATCCGACCTCCTGTTGTCTGCATTTTGTGCTCAAACATACATATAATTACTCAACAAATTCCCCGCCTTTTTTTGTAGAACCAAACGTTCATTACCGTCTTCACAACAGCCCGCCACTTGTCTCTGATCCAAGCCAGTTCAATCCATCAGTTTTGAACATGTTATTTACGTTTATCTTTGAGTTCAGCTCAGTAGGTACAGCAACTCGCTACGGACTGGATCGAATCCCGTTGAGGGCGAGATTTTCCGCACCCGTCCAGACCGGCCCTGGGGCCTACCCAATGGATACTGGGTCTCCTCCCTGGGGGTACAGCAGCCGGGCCGTGATGTTGAACACTCACCCACATCTAGCGCCGAGGTTAAAGAAAAAGTATAACTCTACCTCTACTCCCCTCTGCACTTCTGTGCCCTATGCCAGCCTGCACTGTACTTTTGGCACTGGACTGCAGCGTCTAAATGCAGACGATTCTCGTTGATGTTACCTCAGTGCTATGCATTGTAGCATTTCGTGGTAACGCGGCCTGATACCATTGTTTCGACCTTTCGTGTCTGGTTCTAACGAATCGGGATGTGACCACATGGCTGGTCAGTCGGTTTCCCCACCCTCCTGCTACTGTGACTGCCACTCTCAGCTCAGTTAGGCCCTGCCTGCTTTCGCTACAGGCTGATGGCTGCTTTCGCGCTGCAACCTACAGGTGTTATTTCGTATCATCATCATCATCATCATCCGTATTATTAAAATCAACTTCCCCATATCTTATGTTTTTTGAGTTTATTCCGCAATTGTTTTGCTGCTATTTGACAGTGTCGACAAACGGTGAGGCGTTCAACATTTAAAATGGATTTCGATGTTCGTTAGAGATTGGTCGGTCGGTCGGTTGGTCGGTCGGTCGGTTGGTCAGTCGGTCGGTTGGTCAGTCGGTCGGTCGGTCGGTCGGTCGGTTGGTCGGTTGGTCGGTCGGTCAGTCGGTTGGTCGGTCGGCCGGTTGGTCGGTCCCAGTCAATCACGAACGTCGACTGTGACCGTGTTACGCACTTCCAAAGTGTAGCTTCCAGTCGAAGCCTTCTTAACCCTTCTCCAACATCAACATAATTCACAAATCAGTTCTACCTTTGACCTCAGAAGATGTGCAGTGTCACTGGTCAAATGGTCAGTCCAGCGGTGTCAAAGTGTGGCCCGCGGAGCAACAGGGTTTCCGTGCTTTGTCTTTCTATTGTCAGACAGGGGGAAATCACACTGCACTGAATACTATATGTAGTGTCATGGCGTGTCTGTGACAGCGTAATAACACAGGGCTTCTCAACCAGAGGTCCGCGAGTTGTGTCTAAGCCGTCTTGGGTTTGAACAGGTCTGCTCAGTAAAACAAAATGTCATTACTGCCAGCAAAATAGCAGAATTTTTAATAAATTTTTACGTTGACCCAGTAAGGTACTGCTTTTTGGTTTGTGCTTCTAATTTGTAACCATTCGAAATTTAGTTTTACTGCTTGCTGCAGCTCAGGAGGCCGCGACTTCAGATCTTTTGGGCAGTGGGTCTGTAGAGTCAGAGAGTTTTATCGGCCCCACGTACCGAAATACGTTACAGGAAGGCGTGGAGGACAGTCGAGTTCTGAGGTTCTCACAGCGGTGCAGTCGAGGGTTGCGGTCTACAGGTGTGTGACGCGCGTCGCTGGATGAGTGGTTCCCGACGTTTCGACAGGAGACGCTTCATCATGACGTCACCACATCCCAGTAGACCATAACCCTCACATCATCTGTACTTCCTCTGCATATGCTAATAACTGGTGGTCATAAGACGCCACTTACCACAAAATGGCTGTGGGTAGGCCACCCGTAGAAGCCAGATCTACTGCTATGCTGACGTCAGCTCCCTCTGTCGCTGTAACACATTGCTGATTATCGCCTACAAAACATGGTGGACGCAGGTTGCCGCCGACATTGGGCTTCTTTTCCATTCCTTGTGGAGAAAAGCAGAAAAACACTTTAGTACCGCCATCAGCCACAGTAGCTGTTCTCTGTAGCAACTGCATGCAGCTAAAAATATATCGTAAAGTTGGTCGGCTGGCCACAGGCGCGGTAAACACTGCGAGTTGAGTTGATTTGAGTCGAGTTCAGTTCAGTTAACCTGTCCTTACGTGCTCCTTTACGACCTTTGTGTGAGTTGGCTGTGTTGATGACCGGAAATGTTTATAGTTGTCTGAACCATAATCACTGGACTTATTTGTAACAGGACCGGCTATGTACGACAGTAAAACGGAATTCATTGTATTCAATGCATCATGCCCGATCGACTGAGACGGTGCGACGCTGTAAAAACAATTAGAGACATGAAAACGTACAACAGTTGTATCTATCGATTCACTAATGGCAACCACAGGCAGAAATTTGCCCTAATAGATGAACTTTCATTTTATTCAACAAACGTCTTTTGTCCTTCCGGTCGGTTCGCTTAACGTGTGAACGTAATCCACACGACCGACCGCCCACACGCACGGAGGAATAGGGACGGAAAGTGACAACCAATGTTTGTCAGATAAAATGTTGACACAGCATTAATTTCCAAGAGCTACAAGATCTCAGTACCCAGCGAACACTCTGGAAGTAAGACGACTTCATTCAGTCAGTCTCTAGAAACGGACAATTTAGGGATCCTTTCAAATGCTTAGAAATGCCTGTAAGAGAGGAATTATTGTAGTGGCTGCGTGCTTCCAGTTTAGTAACATTACTGCGGTTTCAGACAGCTGCGATTGGCTGAACATACAGCGCTCATGCTCCTGAACGTAACACTGCCCTTACAGGCGGCACACTGCAACAGTCCATTACCGAACTGCTGTAACTATTTTGCTTACAACATTTTGCAACTGCCGGCTGTTCAACAATTCCTGTAGCTCCTCATGTCACTTTCTGACGCAATTTGTAACTATCCCTGCAATGAAAAGCGACTTCTGTATCTACGCAAACGATTGCATTGCCTTATACCAGCGCCATGACGCACCAACATGCAGCTGAATGCTGTCATCTGTACAGGTGACAAACAGATTGCACTTTGCACTTCCTTTCACACATAAACCAGTCGATTTACCCTGCCTCCCTCCCTCCCGTCCTGCAGCACACCGACTGTCTTTGAAAATTTAAATTGCGATTTTTTACGTCAGTCAAGCTGTGATGTGACACGGCGTCACACTCCGCAAGACTACAGTTTCAGATATTCTCTCTCTCTCTCTCTCTCTCTCTCTCTCTCTCTCGCATTCTGTCCAGGCAGAACAGAGTTCCTGTGAACTGTCTGCCTGGTGAAACTTGAAATGGGGCGTCAGGTGGTCTGGGGTGATGCTGCGTCACTGGGCGACTGGTTCCCGGCGTCGCAAAGGGTGGGGACAGAAACACAAATAGGATTGTAAGGTGGAAGGTCATTCTGAAAACAGCAAATTCCAAGAATTATACAGACCGCGGTGCTATGAACCATGGTGCCTGGTGGCGGGCGGGGGATGAGGGTGAACTGAACTGTGCACAGTTATGATTCAAATGGAAGCTAAAAATCGTACTTTTTGTTACAAAATCTACTTCATAATCAAGGAAAAAATGCAACACTTACTAAAATCTGCCAATTCTAAAAATTATTACTCTTTTTGACCTTAGGATGAACAGTTCATCGCCAACAAGTAAATGTGGAGATTCCTGCGTTCTAGAGATGGGCTTTGTTTTTGGCTGCGCAAGTATGAAAGGAACCGCCAGACTGTAGACCGAAAAGTGCAAAGGTTGATTGGAATACGAAAACAAACCGATTACTGGTTGACTGTTAGTGGCAACATAGAGCGAGTGGCCGTTAGTTGCAACATAGAGCGAGTGGCCGTTAGTCGCAACATACAGGGAGTGGCCGTTAGTCGCAACATACAGCGAGTGGCCGTTAATCGCAACATACAGCGAGTGGCCGTTAGTTGCAACATACAGCGAGTGGCCGTTAGTTGCAACATACTGGGAGTGGCCGTTAGTTGCAACATATATATTTTTCGAGATGTAAAGGAAAAAGTGTTGTCATCATAAATGAAAAAGCAACGACATTAGCTATCTAATGTGTAACGCCAATTACTCAATGGAAGGGTAATTGGTATAATTCAATTTCATCATTGGTTTCTTTACGTACTATTCGGTTTAACATTCAACAATTCTACGTTCTGCCCCACACAGTGTATTTATGTGTTTTGTGTGGATCTGAGAACAAAGAGCGATTATTTCCCTATACAGCATTAACTGACTGGTTTTTATAACTGATACGGAGATTGTTTACTGCGCGGTACGGACTGGGTGTTTAAATGTAATTCGAGTTAATCTTAGGTTTTAAGGGATGTTTAGTGCCATAAACAGAGTCAAGCATTAGAAATTTGACTTCTTTCGAAAGGGTACTTTTATATAACCAAATCAAAATGTCGTTTGCTCATTTGGTTCATAAAACATTTGTTCCTGTGCCAATTCATGAGAAGAATGTACAGTAAACTTTACGTAGAACGTGAAGCCGCGAATAAGTATTGTATTTATCTCAGCTAGAATGAAGTCTGCCTTCACAAAATCATCTGAAATTAATGACGACAAAATTCCTCTCAGTACAGCTTGGTCCATTTTAAAGGCTCTAGGCACTAAAGCACTTGTATGCATCAATGTCACAGTACTGAGCTAGGAAACCACAGTTGTCTATTTTTGTTTGGCTGGGTCGGGCGGTCTTACGGCACATAATAGAGTCATGTCTTGGCAGCCTATCGTACTATTAGAATGTGAATAATTCTAGAAAGGTCATTTCTTTACCTGCAGTGACAACCGTCATGATTCCTTGTATGTGAGGTCAAAGGTCAACAGTAACTGCACTAGAAAACAGTAGAAGAAGAAAAGCTAGACCATCTGTCGTGTGGGTCATCACGCACATACACTCACGCACCGCACACGCAGAGAACAGCACACCACACAACACGCGCGAACGTCACCGTCCGGTCGACAACAGAGGTGGTGGCGACAGTGGCGCCTTGCAATGGGCGGGCTGCAGCTAAAACTGTCCGACGCAGGCGCGCTAATCCCCCGACATTTCCCGGTGACGTAACGTTCTAAGATTCCGCGAATAGGTGCGAATAGCGAAAATATCTCTTTTAAGTTTCTGAGGTGGGGAGGTTGTTAACATTTGAGAAGGAATGGAGTGCGCACCGAGATCGTTTCTAGAAGTGAGAACAGAGCGAGTGGGTGAACTGCTGCAGAGGCCAAAGGTGGCTTTCTTCTCAAGCCCAGTGGCTACTAAGTGTACCGCCAGTTTAACATTAAAATATTCCACGTTCTGCCCCCACACAGTGTATTTATGCGTTTTGTGTGGATCTGAGAACAAACTGCGATTATTGGGGTTTTTTTTAGGTGCGTACGGAATATTTCTTATAGTTTCGTCATGTCTGTCCGTCCGCACGCAACAACTTGGCTCGCAATGGACGGATTTCCATGAAACTTGGTATTTCAGTATATTTTGAAAATCTGTCTTGAAAATTCGAGTTTCATGAAAATCTGCCAAGAATAACGGACACTTTACACGAAGACCAATAAACATTTTTATTTTATCTCACTCAATTGTTCTTATAATGAGAAATGTTTAAGACAACATTTGTGTAAAAAATCAAGACACATGTTTTATGTTCAGTAACTTTTCTTTTTTTTCGAATTTCGTACCGTTTGTGCGATCTAGTGGAAAAATATGACACAGCAGGAGGGGCCACAGATGACAGCGTGGCGCATTCGCATTGCATGATCGATACCTAAGGCTACAAATGAACACCCATAATATGTTACCTTCCCACTGCGACAATGGTTGCAGGAAGGCGCCTCAAGTTTACGATATACATACATTGCGTGCGTTGTTTACTTCGTCAACAGCGCACAAGAATATTTCCAGTTTCACTCGATTCATTCCTTGCACTGATTTTTGTGAACCGCTGCCATACATGAACACTGCATAATTTCAAGAAGTATGAAGGCCATCTTAACTGTAGCTGTGGACAGCTGACAGGGGATTTTCTCCGTTTGGTTTTATGTCGAACCTAACATACAAACATACGCTAACTAACTAACTAACCGCACGGTACAATGTCCTCCTATGTGAGCCCAGTGTGCCATCACTGCGGTCCTCACACCAGTACAAACTACTCACCAACCCACAACACTGGCACCTTCACTCCGCAGTTCCTCCAGAAACTCACATTTGCTTCCTTGTTCACACTAGCCTTGGCCAGGTGGAGTCGCGGTATGGAGACTGACAGTAGCTGGTTCGGAAGGGTGGAACAGTTCAGATGTTTGGGAACAACCGAAACATATCCAAATTCTATTCAGGAAGAAATCAAAACAGATTGAAGTCAGGGAATGCTTGTTATCATTCGGTGCACAATTTTTGTCTCACAGTTTGCTATCTAAAAATATAAAGATTAAGATATACAGAACTATAATTTTGCCTGTTGTTGTGTATGGGTCTGAAACTTGGTGGCTCACATTGAGGGAGAAACGTAGGCTGAAGGTGTTTGAGAATAGGGTGTTGAGGCGAATATTTGGGCCTAAGAGGGACGAGGTAACAGGGGAGTGGAGAAAACTAAATAATGAGGAGCTTACTGATCTGTACTGCTCACCCACTATTGTTCGGGTGATAAAATTAAGAATGAGATTGGCGGGGCATGTAGCGTGTATGGGGGAGAGAAGAGATGTATACAGGGTTTTGGTTGGGAAACCCGAGGGAATGAGACCACTTTGGAAGACTCAGGCGTGGATGGGAGGATAATACTGAGATGGATCTTCAGGAAGTGGGAAGTGGGGGTATGGACTGGATCGAGCTGGCTCAGGTTAGGGACAGTTGGCGGGCACTTTTGAATGCCGTATTGAACCTTCGGATTCCAAAAAATGCGGGGAATTTCTTGACTAGCTGAAAACCGGTTAGCTTCTCAAGAAGGACTCTGCTCATTGGAGTAAGTAAGTAAGTAAGTAAGCAAGTAAGTAAGTAAGCCTTATTCAGATGAACCCAGTTCACACTCTCCCATTATAGTTCTTTAAAGAACGTTTTCTTATTATGCTACCATCTACGTCTTGCTCTTTCCAGTGGTCTGTTTCCCTCAGGCCTTTCCACCAAACACCTGCCAGCACCTCCTTCCCACCTCCGTGACTGGGATCGCATCTGACGAACAGTACAACGTGACACGCGACAGGCATTTCCGAACTAAACTAATTAGTGTACCTGTGTACTGGTTTGATGAACCCCCTGTGTTTGTAACATCAATGCTATACCAATAGCTACTGTAACATAAGTTGGCCTGCAATGTCAAGTTATCTTCATTAACTCTTATGAAATTTGAGCACATGTTTGGGCTAAAATTAGCCATTTTTAGTTAATTCCCGACCATTTTTTAAGTTGCAGTTACATCTAAAATATCGCATGTACAACATCGATTCCACCTTACAACACTCTATGGACATTGCATCGTGTCAATAGCTTCATTCGACGTCTGTATTCAGATGTCACTAAATAAATGTACATAGAATAATACCGAGTTACAACAATGTAACCTGTGAACATTCTGACACGGATAAATATGGAATGTCAAAACGATTTAAACAGAATAAGATTAAGTTGAATTAAACTGAGTCAAATCAAATCTAGTTTCAACGATCTGTGTGCTGCTGTGCTGCCGGCAGACCGCATTGATTGCAGCGTTTTTTGGGGCTTTCAGATGCTGAAATGTCAGGATGAGAATAAAGTGAACTGGCTTAATTTGCATCCTTTTATTTATATCAGGTTTTAGTTTAATCGTTTAGGTAACTGTTACTTTAGCGAGGCCGAATTACTGACATGACAATAGCAACTGCTTGCCTACACCACAGAAACTGTCCACTGGCACCATAAGAATTGCTTGCTGACACCATTGGAACTGTCTGCTGGCACTATAAGAATTGCTTGCTGACACCATAGAAACTGTCCGCTGGCACCATAAGAATTGCTTGCTGCCACCACAGGAACTCTCTGCTGGCACCGTAACAATTGCTTGCTGACACCACAGGAACTGTCTGCTGGCACCATAAGAATTGCTTGCTGACACCACAGGAACTCTCTGCTGGCACCATAGGAACTGTCCTCTGGCACCATAAGAATCGCTTGCTAGCACCACAGGAACGGTCTGCTGGCACCATAAGAATTGCTTGCTGACGCCATAGGAACCGTCTGCTGGCACAATAAGAATTGCTTGCTGACACCATAGGAACCGTCTGCTGGCACCATAAGATCGCTTGCTGACACCATAGGAACTGTCTGCTGGCACCATAAGACTCGCATGCTGACACCAGAGGAACTATCTGTTGGTACCATAAGAATTGCTTGCTGACACCATAGGAACTGTCCGCTGGCACCATAAGAATTGCTTGCTGACACCATAGGAACTGTCCGCTGGCACCATAAGAATTGCTTGCTGACACAATAGGAACTGTCTGCTGGCACCATAAGAATTGCTTGTTGGCACCATAGGAACTGTCTTCTGAAGAAAAGTTAACTGACACTGAAATGGCAATAGTCTGCTGCAGAAGGAACAGACAAAAGACAGCTTTATTTGAACAACATATTTACTGCCGAGTTAAAACAGCACAAACATAAATAAACATTTGATATTTTACACTTCTATTAAGAAGGCAAGAACGCTGAACTTAAGTAGGCTGCTGTTCTTAATGTGACGAGTATAAACTTAACAATGTTACATATTGTGTCTTCTTCCGCTAACCCTGTCAACTGAACAGGAAACATTCTGCACTGCCTGCCTTGCCTGAACAGATAATTGCACTGGTGAATCTGCTAGGGTCTCTCACATTACCAACATAAAGTTAGGACCTCTTAAGGCGAAAATAAATTTGTGTTCAGATTAGAGGCCTATGTTTTTGGTATACTGGACAGCTGTCGGCATGCTGCGATGTGGGAAATAACTGCCAGAATTCAGATGTCCAAAATTATGGTTATCTTTTGCGTCTATTTTATTTTGACACTTAAATCCCAGTGGTCACTATATGTTCCGCCAGTGGTCACTATATGTACCGCTAGTTTAACATTCAGTAAATCTACGTTCTGCTCACACAGTGTGTTTGTGTGTTTTGTGTGGATCTGCGATTATTTCCTATACAACATTAACTGACTGGCTTGTATAACTGAGACGCAGTGTGTTTACTGCGCGGTAGGAGCTGTATGTACAATTCCGTTTGTCTTGACAGTCAGTACACAATAAAAATGCTCTTGTTTCTCTACGCCCTACAGTGATTGCTCCAGTGTACACAGCAAGTGTCTCAAGTTATCAGTAAGCCAGTAGCACCATGTCAGGGAAAAGTTCGAGAATTTTTTTCCGGTTTGCTGTCTCTTAATACGAATTTAGGCTGTGGCTTGTCTGTGATCTGTATGAAGTGTGACTGTGGGAATATCTGTGATGGATAGGGGTGTCCGAAGTACAGTGAAAAGCTCCAAGCATTCCCAGCTGCCATAGTGTGCATTCAGGTGAATCTTCTAAGTTAGATGTGTTGGATAGGGAGTGGCGGGCTGGCCTGCATTTGGAGGTTTCAAAACGCTTCACTTATTGTTCACAATTAGCCAGACTGCAGTTTATTCCTAATTTCCTCCCCCTAGAGTTCACGCAAGGCGGGACAGTCTCTTCGTCTTTGCACAGGGCGCATGTCGGCGTCAAATTCGGTTCACTCCGATGGGTGTGTTTGGGTTCGTTGGTTAGTATAGCAGGTTTATCAATCTGTTAAGGTTGGTGTCAGTAACAGGTTTAGTTAGAGATAATTTTGAATTCTTAGGGTTCGACTTTTGTTGTTAGAGGTCACAGACATCGAAGACTCTGTTGACTCCCTGAGGATCTAACCTGACAAGTTTGGGTTTAGCGGCTGGCAGCTGAGCCTGTGCTCACCAAAAGGCAGCTTGACACGGAAGTTACACCTGGTGATATTATTGGGACATGTGGATACCACTGTGCGCGGCGGTACTTAAAGGGGAGGGTGGCCACACAAAACTGACTGATTTAGGGCTGTCACAGTATTTCAAACCATATTGACCAGAAAAATGTAAACACAGCGTAATGTCTGGCTACACCAACGTCGCCAGCTGGAAGGTGAAACCTTTGCAGTTATCTCTACTTTACCAGCTGATGTTGAAAGACATTCAAGTCTACTGGGATGTGAGACTTTGTGAAAGTATGAAAAGATTACTAACTCCAAGTTCACGGTATAACAATTTCGAAGTCGTCGACCTTGTTCAAGATACAGATACTCAGTTCCACATCACAAATTTACTGATCGCCACGGCGCCATACCCTAGAAGACACGAATCCTCAAGCAACGTTCAGTCAATCAGCAGGCTTCACGTTACAGCACATCAGAACGCAATGCACTACATATATATAGAGCAGTTCCTTCATATACATTATCCTTCCTTGGACCACGACACATCAGTAAAACTTAGCCGCCTGGGCACAAACTGCTGTTCAATGGAATTTGGTGAACCAAAATGTAACACGACCACATCTCCACCTGCAGCACTAACTGTTTCTTTTCCAAGGTAGCTGAGGTAAATTTTGTAGTCTTTTCTTTACCGCTTCGCGCAGCTGTCGGTACACCATGAGGACCAGCAATGGAATTGCGAGGCGCTCGTCTTTGAAAGCGTACAGCCAACATGCCACCAAGAACATGGCGATATCCGCAAGGTACCTGAACGCGGAACGCCACTTCCTGTGATTAACTTGCAAGTGTTCATCCAGCTTAGTAGAGGTGGGACGAAGTTCTTCTGGTAGTTCCTCAGGTTGGGTCCGTTTCGGAGAGAAACCGCGTGCCAGCTCTGGCAGTTGCTGAGGTACTTTGGCAGAAAATCGCTCTGTGGAAGGCACGCGAGAACGATCTTTGGAGTCCTGTCGAATGAGATTGACGTCGGAAGTTCTGGATTTTGAACGCGATGTTCGTGGTCGCTGCACTGTAGCTGTGTACCCCTCAGGCGCACTTTGCTCTGCTGTAGCTCTTTGTGTCTCTCCACCTAGCTCGGCTTCCTGTTCAGGACCCTCATTTGGTCTTCGTGTTGCCGCTGGGTCTGACTTAGATACACACGTGTCCACCTGTTGTACAACACGTGCTGCGGCCTTCATTTCCGCAGTGTTGAGGTACTGCCTGACAATTTTCTTGGGACGAGCGTGGTCTCGAATGATGTCCCCGTAGTAATCAGCTACTGCTCTGCTCGCTTCTGTATCCTCTTCCCCTGAAGCTTTCCGAGAGAGCACACTCTTCTGCTTGGCGGCTCTTGGAGCGAGGACAAGAGGTGTTGCGGTACTGCCAGTGGATTCTGTTGTCGAGGGGACAGCAGCTGCAATGTGGCCGTTGGGTTTTGGTGCCGAAATTCGACCTCCGACTTTAGACGGAACAGATCTGTGAACGGATGGCGCGGCCTTTGCAGGCAATGATACTTTATCGTCCTCCATTCTAACATATCCTTCTCTCCTCACATCCGTTTCTTGTGACATTGTGTGAGAATGTTCTAAACGTTGTGGTTCGAAAGGGGATATAGAGCCAGAACGTCTGTCAGATATAAAGGACGGCCTCAATTCCTTCGGCAGACTTTCCCGAAATGATCTAGGAGGACTCCGCTCTATTTGCCGTAGAGGCATCTCGTGTTTCCTGTGTACCCTATCTTCCAAGTCCTCTTGGAACCTGAAGTTGTGTTGCAGGATCGACGGAAAGGCATTGCTTCCGTCAGCAGTGGGATGTGTTGGATATTCTCGCTCTGAAACCTTAGACAGAGCAACCATTAACCTCGGATGGTAAGTGTCATCTTCCTGTTCAGCGAACCTTTCTATTGGAAGTGTGGCTACGCCGCTCGACTGGTGTGTGCTCTCGTCCCCTTCCATAATCTTGTACAGATCCTCTTCCTCATCAAATTCACTGCCCTCTTCTCCTAAAGATTCCTCTTCTTTTAATTCCTCATTTTCACAGAACTCTCCAAATATGTTCTCCTCTTCCTGCTCCTCTTCGTCCTCTTCTTGTAACTTAATTTCATCTTCTTCTTTCTTTGCTTCTTTCTCCTCTTCACGATCTTTATTTTCACTTCTCCCACGACCTATAATAGAGCGAAATTTACTGTCATCGTCTTCCGTTACTGTGTGGACGCCTCTTCTCTCAAGCTCTCTTCCTCCTCCTCCTCTTCCTTCTTCTTCTTCTTCTTCCTCCTCGTCTTCCTCTTCTTCTTCCTCTTCTTCTTCTTCTTCCTCCTCTTCCTCCTCCTCCTCCTCCTCCTCCTCCTCCTCCTCCTCAGCATACCGTCTCGCGGGCTCCTTCCGACCGACTGTTGACTGCAGGTGGGCCTCTGTTTGCGGCGAAGCTACTTCCACGTGGGTCGCGGCTCCTGCATTAGCCCAACTCTCCTGCAACGTTGTGTGTTTTGCTTTGTGCCACCTCAGTTCTTGCTTTGGTGCAAGTTCCAGAGTCCTTGTGTGCTTTTTCGTTGAGAATTCTCCAGCCTCCGTCGGGATGGCAGGCGGGCCTATGACTTTCCTCTGCCTCGCGTTTTCGGCTTCCTCTGCTGCCACTGCCCGGTAGAACCTCGCCATAGCCTGCTCGTGCAGCAGCTCCGTGGAGCTGACAGCATTCCGTAGAGGAGATTTCACCCAGGGATCCCCACTTCCAAGTTCCGGAGCTGACAGAGACAGTGGGGGCGGCACACCGGAGTCGCCGAACCCAGCAAAGTCCGAGCTGCATTCGACATCTGCAACAGAACGTGCCACAGCAAGCACATGTAATTGCCACTTTGCCAGCCTCTGTGTTTACGTCAACACTATCATTATTATTTTTATTGTAATTATTATTATTATTATTATAAAATTTCCATAAGCCGTGGTCAAATTATGTCTGAGCAATATAATCATCGTTATCACAAATATTACCAGGTCATTACTGACACACAGGAATTACCTAACTTACGCTCTTCCGCAGTTACGCCGTGTGCCCCAGACCCTCTCTCTTACTCTTGCACCTTGCGTGCCACATGCACTGCCTATCTCACCCTATTTATGTTATCACGCGAATAATATTACATTATTTTGCTGAAAAACAACACCAGAACTACCTCTGTCAATGTGTGTGTCCCTCGTCTGAGGCAGCAGGACCAACATCAGTTCCGAGCTGCCATGAAGCAGGCTGTCGTCCTCCCGCGGAACAAGCGACGTTGCCAAGTTCTGTTTCACATCACTGATGCTACCCTCCGACACGCCAGAGTCGCGCTCGCCTGAACTGTCTCTCCGCTTCGTTACTGAAAACTGAAGAGAAGCCTTGAAGCCCTTCTCAGCCTCAGGTGAGCCGCTGTATGTTCGTAGAGGTGTCTCTGGGACATTCTGCAGATCTGTCTCGTCCATATTTTTATGTGTTTGTCTCCTTACATTTCCTGCAATCCTCTCGTGGTTTTCTTTATTCTTGTTTCTTGTAACATCTGGCATTTCCTGTTGTGTAACAGAACATCCTATTCTCTCCAAATCCCTTTTAACCTCCTTCATGTATGCAGACTGTTGCCCATAAAGCCCACGCTTTTTCTCACCTTCCTCATTCTCCTCTATATACTTGCGTCTGCCCACTGAGGAATCCTCCGCAGTTTTATCTTCGCTTGTATTTTCGGCCGATTGGTCAGACGGGAGGATGTCAGTTCGGTTTGCAGATCCTCGAACTGCCTGCTCCAGCAACCTACAGGCAATGCACAAAGAAATATAGAAGGCAGTAAAGCATGCAAGAGGCGGCGTGTCCTGCAATGAAATGCCTTACAAGGGCCTTGGACACATCTAACACAATATGAGGACTACCCGAAAGGCTACCTGAAATACATATGGACATCCAGTCCGTACCGCGCAGTAAACACACTCCGTCTCTGTCATAAAAACCAGTCAGTTAATGCTGTATAGGGAAATAATCGCTGTTTGTTCTCAGATCCACACAAAACACATAAATACAGTGTGTGGGGCAGAACGTAGAATTGCTGAATGTTAAACCGTAAAGCAACCACTAGGCTTTTAAATGGTTAAGAAAGCAACTGCCAGGTGTTTCCGGTCATAGCAGAGAACCGAATTCGTGCATAAATTCATGATCGAAGGCGGTCAGCTCCACAATAAGTACATCATTGTTCTGTAGAACTCTTCTAATATTGTCAGCTACTTGGTTACTGACATGGCGCTTCGGTAAATAAATCTGACTTTGTCTATACACATCAGACCCGCAGGTCCCACCGGCCGCGCGGTCTAACGCGTAGGTCTGCGGTCGTCGGCCTGCTAATATTGTGGGTTCGAGTCCCGCCGGAGGTATGGGTGTTTGTTGTGAGTGTTGTGTGTGTTGTCAGGTAGAGGTCTCTGCGACGAGCTGATCTCTCGTCCAGAGGAGTCTTCCGACTGTGGTGCCTCGTTGCGTGTGATCTAGAAACCTCAAAAATGAGGAGGCCCTGGTCCGCATTGGGCCGCAACGGCGCCATGTTTTGCACTAAATAGCGTATTTACTGAATTTGATTTGTAATTCGTGCCAAATCGAAAGGCAAAACATTCGTTTGAGAAGCTGACATTTTCTCGACTGGCCAAGGAATTCATCACATGTAATGACACGATCAGAGCAGTCAGCCGGCTCATGACAACGGTCTGCTGCACACGTACAGCTACATTTCCATCATCGTCACATGTAAGGTGAAGCCTCCCTTTAAGGGGTTTCCAACTTGAGTGTACAGCGCTCACCGCTCGCGGTCCACACATGTCAGCTGAAAGTACTGGAGCTAATGCAACGTTTTTACACATCACATTTGAACAAGGCGCTGGGTTTATTTCCCTTTGGCTCGCAGACACGGGTCGCATTTAACATACACATTGCTAATTGTATGCTACAATTCTATAAGTGAAGCAAGCCGACACCAAGTGACGGGCGACAGCTGTCAGATACAGAAACACGGCCAGGACAGCGCAGTTCGTTACAGCGACCTTTTCAACGTTCAGCAAGGCTCTTGATTTTTCATTCCTCCAAAATTCCAGACAGAGTCCTGTGTCCACACATCCACTACTTAATGGGCACCAGAGTTTCTTTGCACGGGATAAATCGGACAGAGCGCGAAGCTGACCTTAACCTCTATTTAGTGCCGAGATTAAACAAATGTGGAAATAGTCCTCCATGCCTCTTATGCCGTCATGGCGTGCAGCAACACAAATTTACCTTCCCATATACAGTTTTAAAAAATGGACGTTTATCTCTGGCTCTGTGTTTGCGCTACTTCCAGACTACAGGTTAAAAGTGTTCACTGTTTTACGTTAAGAAAACCCACGTGATAAAAAAAACGAGTTCTGGCACTTACCCTCTCTTTGGGTCAGGAATGAACACGACCGCTGTTTCACAACTCGGCTCGCTGACACCGTACGGGTTCTCCGCCTTCACCCGGAACTTGTACTCGGAACCTTCAATCAGATCCGTCAGGGCGGTCGTCAGGTGCCGGCAGGTGGCAGCCTTCAGCCACACGTTCCATCCGAGCTGCAGCACAGTCATCGGCCATTAGCATGTTAAAATATTCCGAGAAACACGCATGTCCATTTTACCTCAGCTTCCCCACTGTCATGGCAACAGGACGCCGGTACTGATGCATGACAACCCTCAGTTATTACTGTGATAGCAACTAACATTTCAGTAAACTGCAGTGAACAAGCCGCCACCGGTTAACTAATGAAGTTATAAACCCGGTTTTTTTTTCAAACATGCTGTGCCACTGAGTGAAAGGAAACCAACGGTTTAAATGATGTATACGTAATGACAATCGTGTGGTAGTAACTGATCGTCGTAAGGTAGCAACTGATTGTTTTAAGGTAGCAACTGATCATTGTAAGATAGCAACTGATCGTCGTAAGGTAGCAACATTCATTGTAAGGTAGCAACTGATTGTTATAAGGTAGCAACTGATCATTGTAAGATAGCAACTGATCGTCGTAAGGTAGCAACTGATCACTGTAAGGTAACAACTGATCATCGTAAGGTAGCAACGGATCATTGTAAGGTGGCAACTGATCATTGTAAGGTAGCAACTGATCGTCGTAAGGTAGCAACTGATCATTGTAAGGTAGCAACTGATCGTCGTAAGGTAGCAAATGATCGTCTTAAGGTAGCAACTGATCATTGTATGGTAGCAACTGATCATTGTA
>Ga0123354_10002939_pt1 | contig 23135 bp, 11 predicted proteins | sample TergutLab28metaG_2_FD_97872 | JGI IMG/M metagenome (GOLD analysis project Ga0123354, IMG submission 97872) | Labiotermes labralis P4 segment gut microbial communities from Petit-Saut dam, French Guiana - Lab288 P4 | ecosystem: Host-associated > Arthropoda: Insects > Digestive system > Gut ... | reverse complement strand
GTTTGATGGTGGTTTCCCTTGGAGCTCCTTTTGTATCTCTTGCTGATAGTGATGTTGGACCTCTGTTTCATCAAGTTTATCTATGTTCCATCTTTTCCGGTTTTCAATTCTATTTCTTGTAATAAGGGCTATTTTCTGTTTAAGTCTTGCTCCTACTAAAAAATGGTCCGAGTCTGAATTAGCTCCTCTGTATGTTCTAATGTTTTCAATATCTGTGACCCACCTCTTGGACACTAATATGTGATCTATTTGGTTGGTGTCTTCAGTGATACATTTTTCCAGTTACACTCTATTATTCGTAATATCTAAAAAGTCTTTCCTGTCTTTCTAATATTGAGGAAAAAGTGGTATATTATGTTTGTTGTACTTCATTTGACTTTATCCATTGCCTGATTAAAGGCATAAAGTTTGCATGTATCAAAATCATCCTATATGTCGGAAACTGGCAGATAAAATTAGCTGTAAGTTTCAGATCAATGTGTGAAGTGTAATATTTATACCTCTTTTGTCGTCTGTTTGGTCTTTGCTTTTATTCTCCTGTTGTGTGTTGATGAATGCCTCATTACCTTTATATTTTTACGGGTGTCGTACTTGCTACATCTCTCGTCATTTTAGAATAAGAAGTTTGCTATAAACTTATTTCGCATTCGTCATTCATGTCCTTTATTATTTTTTATTGTGTTAATATGCCTGTGATACGCATGGGACTACACTTGGTGTGCCCTGACGTATTTAACTGTTTTAAATATGCCATCTCGTGGAAGAACTGCAAAAAAATTTGAGCAGGGTTGCTCAACAGTTCCGAGTTCGTTGATCCAAATTATTTCTTACTTAGGTACCTGTGCTGTAATTATGTTGTGTTCAGTTGGAAATGTGTCACGTTCTAAACCTGAATAACTCAATTTTTTTTGACATTGTGCCAGACAGTTTGTGCTTCGTTCTACCGAAAGAGAACTCGTATGTTGCTCTCTGCTGTTGTGAGTGATACGACACAGAGGGAGACACGCTGTCATGACATGACGTTCGTAGCTGTGAATATACGTAACTAACTGAGCCCAAATAACGATCATTTTCTCTGTTCGATTCATTGAAAACAAAATGAAACGTCGCAGAAACAGTGTTGAAAATAGCTCGAATGATAAACGACATGGAACAGCTGTTTCGATGTTGCTTTTAAAATAAGACAGTGGTAAACTCTGCACCAGACATGTTTTCTTCGTTAAAATTATCGAACCTGAGGGCCAGACCCAAGCACAATGCCAACAGCGGCTGTTCATCGTCTCAGCAAGACGTTGCGGCAAGCACAGTGCTAACTTCCAAGCCTCCCAAAACCCCCTTGCCGCCCAACAGGAGGTCAAGTAAATGTAAGTACCAAAGTTTGCCATCACGTTGATCTGACCTGTAATGTCAGTCCCTCTTTATCTGTAGTAACACTAATTGTGCGGTTTATTTTATGTGAGTGTCAGAGGTCTCACGCACGAGATTTGAGGTTCTCACAGCCGTGCCGATAGAACGGCGTGCAGTCAATCCACACAGTTTCATGCCCCAGAAGACGGAAATCTTAAGATGTCTCTTTGAGGAAGGGGCATGAACTACAAGTGTTTGAAAGAAGATGTTCAAGAAAATTAAACACAAAGATGTGCAAGTTAGGATGCAACAGATTATGTGGTTTTGTATGGGTCAGTTGGTAGTCTGTTGAGTTTCTGAAATAAAGAAGGAAATAAACAAATGGCCGTCGAACACAACAACTTTTTAAAAAATATCAATATTGCTACATATTTCGACCACGCGAGGTCATCAGCAGGCTAGCTTTAGAGCATTAAAAAAAAGTATTAATTGCATGCATTACTGGAAATGAGTCCTCGCTGACGCCTGCCACCTCTAAATTTTAACTGTTTTATACGACTCATCTTTTTATTTTTTAGCGTCGTTAAAAAGTAAGAATGTATTAAAAAGAAAGTCAGAAATTTTGAACATGTTATGTAAGAAATGAGATCCCATTTCCAGTAATGCAGTTGGTATATTCCTCATAAAACATTCTAAAGCTAGCCTGATGAAGACATCGGGAGGTCGAAACATATTTTATAAAAAGTTGTATTCAATGGTAATTTATTTATTTTTTGTAGTACAACACGCAACGGGATGCGTACTTTTAAAAGGGTTCCTGAAGTGTTGGAATTCTGCAGTGGTCTTTGCACTTTACTAGGCAGGGAAACAAGTGTATGCAGAATTTCGATAAGGAAACCTCCCAGAAACTGATCACATAGAAGACCGCGGAGGGGATAACATTATGTCGGATTTTAGTTAAGAAGATTATGAGAATACAAGGCAAGTGGAACTGGCTGAAGATCGTGTCCAGTGGAGACTGGTTTTAGAGGTGTGTAAACGTAATGTTGCATGTGTTCCATAAAATTAGCCTTTAACCGAAGAAAGTGATAGATCGATTGTGGAGTTGGGTGTTAATGCAGTAACGATGAAATCTGTCATTCTAATGGGAAATTTATGAACAAAGCTGTGCTGTAACGCAGGCAGTTAGGTTGCTGGCCTATTGTCTCGGAACCTCGAGATAAATCGCTGGTGAGTTCATAGGATTCCTGTTAGAAGAAGGGGCCCTGTACAGGCCTTTCACCTCTGCTAATCACCATTCTACCGTTGCTCGGTACTCAACTGTCACCTTTACTTAGGATGTTAGAGCCCTGACCAGACAATACAATGCCACATTCTTGGTGTTTTAGTCGCGGGACTCGTATCTCTGACCGTGTTCTTGAGTAATCACAGAGTACGTGAATAAGGTCTTGTAAACCAAGATCAAACGGGCTTGAAGGATCTCTGCTCCAGGCATATCTGTGCACCAGAGTTACATTTCTCCCATTGTCTACAGCCTCTCCTACATCACGACCTAACTCTTTCAAGCCCACTCACTGGTCACTTTATGTTCCACCAGATTTAACATTCATAAATTCTGTCGTCTGCATATTGTCTTCATACGTTTTGTAAGTGTATCAAGAAAAACGGTCTTTGTTTCAGTATTAACTGATCAATTCTTATAACCGAGACGAAGTGTGTTTACTGCGTGGTACGAAGAGAATCTTAAATTATGATTTTGGTTAATCTCAGTCTATAAAGAGTCAGGGAAGTGGATTTGATGCCTTATGATCGTTATGACAATACTGACAAATTTACCATATGTTACTCTTCAGCAATGATTCCTAGCCCCCGCCAGTACAAAGATATTTTTCGTCTGTGCTGCGACCTGCTTGCTGTTCGTAGTTACCGAAATGTTGTGGACGGTGAGCCAGTAAGCGGCCACTACTGAGAGAGTACAAGTAACAGTGGTATTTGAACTTTGATGCACCTGTCCATTGAATGTCACAGGAACTGTTTACACCGTGTTGCCGGATATCACAGTATAGCAGTTAGGCTACGGACTGGCTCGGTTTCCGGCGGGGGCACGAGATTTTCCTTTTCTCCGAAATATCCAGATCGGCGTTGTATCAACTCACATCATTTTCTTTCGGCATCCTTGGAATGAAGCGACCTGGGCGTGAAACTGACCACTCACTCCACCCAGTGCCCAGGTTAAGAATGAGCGCAGCTGTATTCTGACTCCAGTATGACTTTATGGCGTGTGTTGGAGCAACTTGATATTTGTTATGTATGCCGTTAATGACAACAAGGTTCCGGTAATGAGGTATACAACGGTGGTGCTTCCGAAGTAGTGGATATGTCTCTGCTAAAATTGGGATTCAGTTTTAGGTTTAGCTTTAATAAGATTTGGTTATATTATGTGTTTAGTATATTGTCGCGAATGAATTCGATTCAGTCACCTTTATGCCTGAATATCAGTCTTTATCGTGGAGTTAAATCTGTCGACATCAAAACATTCTTTCAGTTATCAGGATATTAAAAATTATATATATATATATATATTTTTGTTCTAAATTAACTTAGGATCTGCGACTTTTCATGTTAAGTTTGTGACGATCTAGATTAACCCTCGTAAATATGAGAAAAAGCTAGTCGTGTATAAATAAGATATGATTCTCTGTCCTTCACACAATATTGTTAGGATGATGAAAGTCGAGGCGAATGAGATAGATAATGCATTAGGGAAGTGAGTAATTCACAAAGTGTTCAGCCTAAGAATCTGAAGTGAAGGTACCGCTTGAAGAGCGTTCAGGTGGGAGAATAATATTAAAGTGGATCTTAAAGTAGTACTATTTATTATGTGAGGTAGGTAGCCTTACGTCTGCGTTTTTCTTTGTCGTTTTCTCCTGCCTAAATATGTCATTCATGTTAAGCGATATGTTTTGGATAACACTGAATTTCCACCAAATTTAACACCAGTTATATAAAATGTTTCTGTAAACAATAGAGTAGTCTAGGCCTGTCACGTGTTTATGATACGCGTTTTTCACTGGAATGTTTTCCCGTCTTGCAAGAACACTTTGGCAAAACTTACTCAGTTTCTCTTAAGATCTGTGTCAGATACTCTTCGCTAATTCTGACTACATTAAAATAAAGCTTCGCCTGAAAATAAACATGCGAAACATAAATGTTTCGCCTCGCAACACGTGCAGTAAAGTGGCTAATTCTTAACCTTCCGGAATATCTGCAAAGACCAAGCTCGTGTGTGTGCGTCGCGGGCAGCTTTCATTATTTTCGAGGACATTTATGCGACCTCCGTTCCTCATACATCTGTCATGAGCCAAAATTTCTTGTTTTTCTGTCACTAACATGTATATGCTATGAGTCCCAGTGATCCTTTATTTTTAACTTTTAGTCAAACTGCATGGCAAGCGAGAATGTTAAAAACGCTTTTCTCCCCATGGAACAACAGCCCCTAGTGAACCTAAGCCTCCCCACTGTCGAGGCTTCACAATCACACCCAGGCACACCACACTCGGTGGGACTCCTCCAGACGAGGGATCGGCCCGTCGCAGAGACCTGTGCTTGACAACATGCAACACTCACAAGAGACAAACATCCGTGCCCCCGGTGGGTTTCGAATCCGCAATCCAAACAACTGCAAGGCCGCAGACCCACGCCTTAGGACGCGCGGCCACTGGGATCGGCAGTCACAAAACATAACAAGCCTTAAGTATAGCCATTGTTGTTCTTCGGATTATATCCAATTAAACGCCGCCTAATTACATTGAAAAGTTTAAATTTACTTTACTTTGACTTTAATTGCTGTCGTCACGAATTAAGTCTGTAATGAAAGTGAAGGACAAGAAGTAAGAGCAGAACTCATCCTTTGCACGTAGCAGCTGTCACAGTCGGTATCCCAAATTGGCACGTTGAAACACGAACGTTGTGTGCGAGATTTGAGGTACTCGCACAACGAGTTAGCTCACGACAGGGCAGCTAGGAACGCCTGTAGGCACATCACTGTCCTCAGATATGTTGACTTGTTGTAATTTTTTTTTCGGAGAGTAAATGATCAAGGAGGTTGTTCCAGCATGCGTCGAAGAAGGCATTCGTCATCATTATGCCACACACCTTTGTAACGACAAGTTACAGAAAACGTCGCTTTTAGGCTCGTTATTTTTTTCCTTCGGCTTGTTGTTCTGTACGAAATCGAAAGCATATGGAATCATTTACTGTTGTGACTTTGCCCTCGTAAATGCTTAAAATGAAAACTAAATCGTCACGTTTCGCGTCCGGGATCGGATCGCATTCTGACAGAAGATTGCAGAAAGATCTACTCAGCCAGGCCGCTGTGAGGCGACGTCATTCTCTACTTATGTTTATTGGACCGTGCATCATTGTTATAGTTGAAGAATAAAAGACCAACTTGATGTCACTTGCTATTTTTTTTCACTTCTTATGTGCTCAACATTTTTCGGACATTAATATGTCCATCATCAGGAACTTGCGACTATTCTGTTGAATCACCACATTGGTCGTATTGTTCTTGGTTCGATATGTGTTGGAGATTTGGTGTGGTTGGGTTGGAGTGGTATCCATGTTGCAGGCTGAAGCACAGCTTCAGCCTGCAATACGACCAATGTGGTGATTCAACAGAATAGTCGCAAGCTCCTGATGATGGACATATTAATGTCCGAAACATGTTGAGCACATAAGAAGTGAAATAAAATAGCAAGTGGCAACAAGTTGGTCTTTTATTCTTCAACTGTCATTCTCTACATCTGAACAACTCGCATCGCCCTATACTATATAAAGGTGTAATGCAGGGCTGGCAAGCTTTAGCCCACAGGAGTTCCATGTAATTCGTTAAGCACTCTTCTGTGGGCCGCACTTATGCATTACTTACTTACTACATGGAGAAGAGTTCTTCTTGAGAAGTTCTCAGAAACTCAAGAAATTCCACGCATTTTATGGAACCCGAAGGTTCATTACCGCATTCACAAGTGCCCGCCACCTGTCCCTATCCTAAGCAAGCTCGATCCAGTCCATACCAGTACATCCCACTTCCTGAAAATCCATCTGATTATTATCCTCCCATCTACGCCTCAGTCTTCCAAGTGGTCTCTTTCCCTCAGGGTTTCCCACCAAAATCCTGTATACGCCTCGCCTCTCGCCCACAAGTGCTACATGCCCCACCCATCTCATTCTTCTCGATTTAATCACCCGAACAATAATGGGCGAGAAGTACAGATCATTGGGCTCCTCATTATGTAGTTTTCTCTATTCCCCTCCTCAGCACCCTATTCTCAAACACCCCTAGCCTACGTTCCTACCTCAATGTGAGTGACCACGTTTCACACCCATACCGCACTTGTGTATACATAGGGTACATCGGAAAGCGGAAGGCGTGGGGGGGTGGGGGATGTTGAAGTAAGTAGAATGTCGTTATTTACGAGGTATTCGTTAGCTAAAAGTACGGTTGAATGGCAAGGTAGTAACCTTTACTAAACTCGGTAAAACACAACAAGTGATTGGTTTACTGTGTGTTGCCTTAAAAGTGATGAGTTATAGTTCATAAAAATGTTCTCTGCTAATGAAGTTGCCATATTATGTTCTGTAGATCTGTTGTGTTGTGTTTGTTAAGCTGTATTACTGAAGCTATTCAGGTGACTGAAAGCCGCAAGTATTTTCCTTAAGGGCCGGTTGCGGCCGGCAGGCCTCGTGTTGTTCAGCCCTGGCGTAATGTATGATTAAATTATAGAAGAAATGATAAATGTCATCGTAAAAATATTGCACTATTTCCTATTTATTTTACCAGATTTTAGGCGTATATGTGTTGATACGTGAGGGTATGTGGGCTGGTTATGATTTGAGAATGAATAGCTTTGCCTATCAGTCGGGCTGCGTAGGTGTTTCTTTTGATCTTCTGCCTGAGGATTGGAGCCGATCCTGTCGCCGGAACGTGGTGTCTAATTTTTATTTCAAACACGGATGAGGGACAAAGTCCAAATAGAGAGAGCATTTATGACTGAAACCGTAAACTTGTAATGGAGACTACGTTAAGTTATACATGCTTTGCTGAAGGAATTTCGCTTGTTACTCGCTAAATTTATCGAAGTGAAGAATGTTTTACATTGAATGTTACAGGGAAAAAAAAACACATTTTTTGCTCAACACACTTTTTCCATAAGTCCAACAAACAAATTGCTTTTTTTTTTAAATCGTATAATGTATGATCTTATGAAATGCAGCAAATTTTCCCTTTCCTTCTAAACATAATAAATTTAGTTATTAAACCTTGTTTTTGAAGTGAAGGAGAAGCTTTATGGCCATGCGTTCCTTGTGCTTGTCTGCTTGTACCCTCTTGCGACTTTTTTATGTTGATCATGATATAATATCAAAGGAAGGCATTCATGAATATTGAAAATCTGGAGGCTGTAATAGCACACTCTTCATAACTGCTTTTATTCCGGAACTTGTTGCTCCCAGTACACTGGCCGATGAAGTGGTGATGACGAAAGTATTTATTATACGTTTAAACTTTATATATCTATGAACTAAGTGTGATCATTCTGGATTAGAATTAAACAAGAGGCTCTATATTAGATCCACTAATTCGTGTGTTCTTACGCTGAAGCCCATAAGGAGCCTTGGAAGGTGTTAGAAACTTGAAATGTATAATTGAACGCATTTCCCGAAATACACCGTCTATAATCACGCACATTCTTCACACAAAACAATTGGGAAATGCTGTGTAGATAATTCCAGTTCTTTCGGGCATGCCAAAGCATGCCTGTCTGGCTACCAGTCTGATGACAACGCAAATTGTCTGTCAGTGTCTGACACTTGCATGCGAACCAAATGACATTTTATGTGGCTTGCTGCATGTATGGTACCCTGGTTAGTCCCGTTCCTTAATATATGTAACATGTAGGCCTCAGTTGGTAAAGTTAAAGCCCATTAAGTTACTGAGAATGCTGAGAAGCATTACAGTCGAGCACACTTTTTCGTGTTAAACAAACGTGCAATATTCACATTTATTCTACCTATACCAGTGTTAAAATTTTTCTGCTATGGCTGTCTGAGAAGTTCGTATATTTTCATGAACAAATTCGTCGTGTATCGTCCTCGTCATCGTCGTCATTTCCTCCACGTCCAAGTCGTGGCTTTCCAGGCCACGGCTAGTCGTTCAGGTCTACATTTCCGCCACAGTCCCTTGATTTGCTCACCGAACGACGCGCAGTACTTGCGTCCACTGTATCTTCACCCTAGGAAGCTAATAATCGCCAATGAATTTTGATAGGAGTTTTATTTTTGTGCTTCAAGAACTCAGTAACAGCTTGTTGTTTGATGCGCTCCTACACGATTGCAACGAGTGATACATTTTGAACAGAATACAAAGCAAATCACTATCTACTAAACCTTACCGCGTGGCAAACTGAAGCTGAAGACACACTGAACAAGACACCACTTGCGCGGAATACTTGAGCGGATGTATCACTTTCCGACAGTCCCACGTATACACTTCAGTAATTTCCGAAGTGTACTTTCTTGAATGTTGGTGTTCCGCGATCTGGACCAAGATGTTCATCTGTAGAATTCTGAATAACGGTCGTCTTTTCCAATTCATACAAACAATAATGTTAATAGATGTATTTTTCTTCGTTTTGTAGGTATTTTGCTACACGTTCATGTGGTGTCTCTTTTTTTCGGCAGTTTTCTTAAATGTTTGCTTCATATTACGGAGTTTTTTAATACACTATGTGTTATTAGAAGGTCGAAAATCAACAAGTAGCTTACATGTAATGAATATTCTAACAGCATGCGAGACAAAGAACAATGTAAGCACAGCAAATTTACTGTCAACGAAAAAAGATACCGTCATCATTTATACATGCGTTACCTGACCAATATTTGTGTAGTATTTAAAGTCTTAAACCCCCATTATCTATAATTATGTAGAAAGATAATATGTTTAAGTAACATGTGAAATCAGAATGGAAGCCTGTATTATACACATATGTAATTTACTTATATACAGCACTGGTAGTACGTATAGCCTACTGTGTGAAAGGTAAAAAGGTAAGTTTTTTCCTAAACCATGCCATGAGGACACGGAACGGAGAATACTGTTTCTTTAACCTCGGCGCTAGATGGGGGTGGGTGGTTAACATCCTCATTCTCCGGGAAGCTTGGGGTCTGCAATCCCCTCCCCCATTCTGCATATTTATCATGTTACCTCAAGTGATGAAAAGTAATGTATGTATATATATATATACCAATGGTAATATTCTTCATATTTCGAAAAGTGGAACAAAACCCCTGTTGTCTCACGATTTTCCGCAGAGAGCCTTATTGGAATCCATCACAAACAAAATAATTTAGCCCACCTCTGCGAACTGCAGAAATCAGCAACATTGCATCTCGGCAACAAAGCAAGGTTTAAGGAGAATTAATTGTACCCTCAGTTTAATTAATTATTCAGTACGCCCTCCGAGAAAGAAAAGTATGCTGAGAATTACACTCAATTTAATTTTACTTTTACCCCTGGGCGTAAGGGGACCCCAACACCAAGAAATGTGATGCTGTCTGTGTAAAAATGGCTGTTTGAAACGTGCGCAGCTACGTAAACAAACGGAATAAAATTCATCCTGAAAATACTGAAGATGGTATTTGTGATTTCGAGTAAGGAATGTTCGGTTTGATTCGTGTGGTTCTTTACCGAAAATAATGTTTTCAACTAAAATATCTGACCTAGGATTATCTTAGACGGTGAATTATTTAACTGCCCAGCACAAGACGTAATACACGGCTGGATAAACCTTGATAAATCCTGGTTCCATAGAAATGATAAAGCTGGTGTTTGCAAAACAACATGTGTAGAATATTGCAGAAATACAACTTTCGTGTGCGATTCATGAATTTAAGATATCTTCAGATATTCTTAAAAGAGTTTACGGGGAGATGTGAAGCACGTGCCTATCCAACGTGGTATTTGGTTGAAACCACTGAAGCGACTCAGTGCAGTCAGCTGCTGATTTGTGTGCGATAACAGCAGCTCATTCAAAGAAGAATTCCTTTCTGCAAACCTGCAGCAAGGACAAACGCATTGGTTGTGTTCAACGTTGTTCATGATTTTCTTATTGTAAATTATCAATGTGCTGCTTGGAGGATGAATATGATGACTTTTCTTCACTAGTAGAACCATCAGTGCGTAGGAACAAACCATAATTAGCGAGCCTGTTGAAAACAAAATCTCCTCACATTGTTTTCACCCACAGCAACGTGTATTGACACGAATTTACCAACAAAAAGCTGTATTGAAGTTTTGGATGCAAGTCATAAATTCACACTAGTCTCTTTTACAAATTATTGTCTCTTCAGAAGTGTGTACCAGAAAGATGGCTCACAGTAAAGTATTCTGTCTAACATTTGGAGGTTTATTAGCTACTACGGGCCAAGTTTTATCTTTATTCGTGGAACTTCGGGCGAAGATTGTCATGTGTGTGTAATATTTGTGTAATTTCATTATTGAACTGCACAGTGTGACTAGCAGGGCTTCAAATTATTTATACTGCAGCTGCTGCAGTGTTCTATCTAACGTGCTACACCAATGTCAACTGATCAGATAGTGGACTGACAGTTTGCTCAAAACTTTTTGTTCCATTCTGCACTGCTAGACGTAATTACAAAGCAACACAGTACATTATCAGCAGATAGTTTGAAAAATCTACATTTTGTCCTAAACCTAGGGCGGTTTGAGGTTATCGCAGTTTATGCGGCTGCGTGGGACCCTACATTGTAGGTGACCCTCAAAATGCTGGCGCTTTTTCAGATTCTATGTCATACCTCTTCTATGTAAATTCTTAATATGCTCTACGTCCACTTTTAATTCAAGACTATGAGGAGTGAGGGCTCCATTTAGTTTTCAATTAGTCCCAGAAATTTATGTTGCCTTTATCTCACTCACGTGGTAGTTGCAACAAAATTCGAGTTCGCATGAATGTAATTAAACGACAAAAGTAAGAGATCCGAAGAGGGATTGAAGTGGAGGTGTTGGAGACCATGTTTGCTTACGAAAGATCTTTAATCGGATCAACCATTCTGGAGCTAATTTCATGAACAGATCTATTGTGTGCAGAGAACCGTGTACTTTGAAGTTATACCCTAAAATTGCGAATTACATGGAAATAATGAGAAAGTATGTATTCACATTCGCAGAGAAATCAAGTCTTCCTTGAAACATACATTATAGGAAATTAAGACATATTTATTTACTACATATGCTGTGTTTGCTTTAAGATCTTTGCCCTCACTGCAAAAATTCCTAGGCCCGTTGAACAATTTGAGATGGATTTTTCTCGAAAGGAAAGCAAACTGTAACTGTTTGAAAGTCGGTGAACGCAAATCCTGCTTTTCAGAAACAATAGCCCAACACACTCCAGGACGGCCATTGCTGTTCCTGGAGATGAAGAAAGTGTTTAACTCTGAATGGTTTTAGCCCTACATATCAGTGTCTCCACAGAGGAGAGTACCGCCTCTGAACAAGCACTTACTTCCAAAATGTTAGAAACATAAGTTGCAATATTCAGGTATCAGCGTTCCGATGCGGCTTGGGCACTGGGTGTTTCCTATCACAACTGAAAACTGTTAGGAGTAATTTTGTATAGTAAGTTGTTAAAGATGTTACGGGGGAATTGTGTGCCACAAGAGAGCCTAGAAACTTCATTGGAAGGTTGAATGTGAAATGGTTAAAATTGCTTATCGGAATTGTAGTTGGGAATCTTAATTACCAGGTTGTTGTTAGTAGAGCACCTGGATGTTTGAGACTTTTCGCCTTCTGATGCACGGTTTGTAGGGACTTTCTTGTTTTGTTTACATTTCGAGCGAATCAAAATTTCCAGTGTCGTAATTACTGCACGTTATAGTGTCTGAAGTTGGGAGAGATGATGACGGACTGAAGCAAATATATATATATATATATATATATATATATATCTGTATTTACCAGTTATTATCAGAAACACGACGAACTTGTCGGTAATCAAAAAGACGAGTCAAAGACAAAACATGTGCTGAAATCACGGAAAGACGTCCTTTGGGTCGGCCCTTTAACATCTCCCACATGCTGTGACGCTTCGTCCGACACCATATTTGCCCGTTTTTCCCCTCCAGCAATTCTGTTCCCAGTAATATTGGTATTCACAACAACGGATAAGCTACGCTATTAGCAAGCACTTTGGACTGCAGTGAAATCTGGGAGGACATACGGCAGTAAGTTGAAAGGGAGATTTTTTATGTTTGGCCTCCCCATGCGTTTCACAGAATAATAAAGAAACAGTACTTTACCACCGTCAGTACAACTTTATTGTGGATAAAATAACATGTCAGTGACTTTAGCAGCATGTTTCGACGTTGAATCGTCACCGTCGGACTAATCTGAGGCCATAGAAATGTCAAACTTAAAACTAAATTATAAATATAGATGTTATGTGTCTATCGTCATTGATTAAGACAGTCTGCAGTACAATACCTTGTAAGGGATGAGAGCTCACTCCATAAAAATAGACACAAGTCTTATATTGTATATTTTTGTACCCTCAGATTGCCTTGATGATTAAGATTCAAAGTCGAAACGTGTTGCCAAAGTGACTGACAAGATATTTTATCAATAATGAAGTTGTGTTGACGGTGGTAATTTACTGTTTTTTACTAGAAAGAGAATCTTTGACAGCTATCATCCATGGACCATGTTTCCGTGGTCTGTGTTGTTAACTCATTCTGTAAATGAAATCTGTGTGGAGGGCCCAGTGATTCGATTCTTTGAAGCTACTGAACATTACAGCCAAACCCTAAAATTAAGCAGCAAGAATGTCACCTATTGGTTTTCAGGTGGAGTGGACAAGGGCCTGTGTCCTAGCATAACCAGCTTACGTCCAGGCAGTGTTGCACAGCGCTGTGATGCGCTATGTGCAGGCGATCGTGTCACAGCCGTGAATGGTATCAGCACAAGTCGGCTCAAGCACGATGAGATCGTGAGCCTGCTCCGAGGGGTAGAGGACAGAGCTGTTCTGGAGCTGGAGTACCCTCTACCCAATTTCCGTAAGTCTTGCTCACCACATTTGGGACGAGGAAAATTTAGCTTTTAGCTTAAGACATGCTGTAATTAGAAACAAGTGCGTATTGTGAGTTTGTATGTGTTAAATATGATGCCCATCATCTGAAATTTCCAATGCGCCAGAGGTTAAGAATCTGCTAACATTGCTGTTAATAGAAGGCTGTAAAGAAACACATGCACATAGACATCGGCTGAGAGGCAAGCCACGCTTTTCTGTGTTACAGCTTAGAGACGCACAGTTGTTAAATAATTTGTAAAACTATTATATAATGATTTCAACATAAGTATGTAAGAAGGTTTATTGACTTCCGCGTAAAGTAAAATCCTGGCAGTTCCAATGCTGACATAATTATTGATGATGAAGGGATAAATGTCCCTGCAATGTTGGTACTTAATAGTGTTGTTTCAAATCCCAGAAGACTCGCATCTTAATCATAGTTGCTGTGAAATCCCCTTACATCATGCCATTTGTGAAACAGAGCTGAAATTTGTACAAAAATATGACGGAAAATTGTAATCAAAAGTGAAGGACAGGTAGAAGTAATTCTGCCTATTCTTTTCTTCCTTTGTTTTTACTATATGCAAGTGGCAATCTCACAGTCATAATATCCAGTCAGTCAACATCAGTTTAGCTATTTACATTTTAATCCAATAGATGCTAATAGGGAAAAAAGAAGGTAGAAGAGAAGTGATGGGAAGACGAGGAAGAAGACGTAGGCCAACTTAATGGAAATGAGAAGATGCTGGAAATTCAAAGAGGAACCACTGAGATTGTCCTCATGGGAGAACTCGCTTTGGAAAAGGCTATGGACCTGTCATAAGATAGACTATGTAGTGAATGAAATAGTATTATAATATCACTAGATTAGAAAGTGGCAGAACATGACTGGTTGAAACAGTAGATGGTGTGTGATTTCTTGGTTGCTGAAAGTGATGAACCAATTTCCATACTCAGACAATAAAAAAGGTGTGTGGTGTAACAGCTGCAGGTACAAGTATCATTCTATGTTGTGATGCCAGTCAAACAGGTTTGATAAGCATGTTGTCTGCTGGGAGGGGCTGTGTTATAATGGTTACTGACATCCTTTACCAAGGTCTGACTTGTTGGATGCCACGAATGTTGACTGATGCACACAAAGGCAAGAAAAGTTATCAGAACCATTTTCATGCAACAATACAGGATGGAAGGTGAGACAGTCTTGTCGCGTTTGGTCATAGGGGATGAGATGTGGGTTTATATTTTTGGACCAGAGTCCAAGAATTAATGAATGGAATAGCATTACACATGGTCTTCAAGAAAGTAGAAATTAAGAGAATGCTACCCATGTGAATACATAATGCTATCAGTTTTTGGAACGAGAAAAATTATTTTTGTGGATTTCTTGCTGGCATCACTGCAGTAGAGACAAACTCCATTTTGTCATGCACATGTACTTCTCCAGTTTCTACCTGATTAATAGCTTTCACTCACTGCTGAATGGTTCCATCACAACTGCATTGCCTTTCACCTGTTACAACCATTTATACTCGTATATGTGAGATGTTTCGTCGCCTTTAGCAACCAAAAATTCAATCACCATTCATTGTCTCAATCACAGATGTAAGTCCACCATTTACCAATTTATCACTCCCATCTGTCAGGTTAACTGTAACTGAGCTAAACTAGTGTTATATGTCTGGGTTTTAATTGACATGACAGCCACTTTCATATAACACTAAGTAAGTAAGTACGTAAGTAATTAAATCAAGACTAGGAGTCATTACTTTCTGACTGTTTTTCATACATTTGTATTATAATTTTGTAACTGATTCTCATTGTTGCACCGTGCATTTCGTAGAATCACTTTAATTATTAACCAACAAATGCACTATATAAAATTTCACATTAAAACACTTTAAAATCACTCCGACATGTTTCGATCCTAAGATCATCCTCAGGGAGCTACGTTCTTCCTTGCTAAAATCATTTTAAAAACATTTACAAAATAATTCCATTATATTAACAGGGTGTTGTGGCAGCATATCGTGTTAAGTAAGAGTACGTTGTTAGGAATGCGCCTGGCTATGGTGTGCATTATGTGTTACATAGTGAAAGTCTTTCACTACATAACACATGACGCACACCAGGAACAATGTAGCTCCCTGAGGATGATCTTAGGATCGAAACATGTCAGAGCGATTTTAAGTGTTTTAATGTGAAATTTTATATAGTACATTGTTGGTTAATAATTAAAGTGAATTGTAACTGATCATTTCTACTGAGGAATACCTGTGGATATGTTTGTTATTTTAATGGGACAATTACTATGAATTATGAATTGGGGAGATTTGGTAGGAAGTGGACACGGCCTGTTGATATTGTTCCAGTGTTTACCTAGTGGGATGTTGAAATATGCAGGTGACGAGAGCATGTTTTCACACTTAGAATAGCCTGTGATCCCAAATATGAATCTGGTTGCTATTTGTAACCTGTTCAAAAGAAATGTATTCATCGTATTTTTTGTTTTTCTTAGCATCACAAAGCTCATTATGTGTGTGCCCAAAAGTAACACATGTGACATTAGAACGAGAAGCAGGTAGTCTGGGCTTCACCCTGCGAGGAGGAGCTCATCCAGACCCTCTCCTGTCACGGCCTCTTGTGATAACTTATGTTCGTCCTGGGGGACCTGCAGACAGGTGAGTCTGTGAATTAGTTTGGGTATTTGCATCCACCATTAGCTGTGTTGTCTTGGTTTCCTGTTGGAAGTACACCAGTCTATTGAATACAGTGTTGTACTTGAAATTCTCAGCATTACATTTTTATTTATTGTCATCCTTTTGGATTTTCTGTCTTACTAAAAATGTATGGATAAATGAATCAGTTAATAACATACATTTTTAGGCACGTTTGCAAAATTGCAAAATGCGACTGTTAGCTTCATCATGTCTGCCCATCTGTCTGTCTGCATGGAACAACTCATCTCATGGGATGGATTTTCATGAAATTTGATATTTGAGTATTTTTAAAAAATCTGTCAAGAAAATTCAAGTTTCATTAAAATCTGACAAGAATAATGGGTACTTTACGTGAAGACCTCTGCACATTTATGATCACATCTCACTCATTTCTTATAATGAGAAGTGTTTCACGCAAAAGTGGTAGAGAAAATCAAAACACACATTTTATTTTCAGTAACATTTTTTGAAAATCATGCTCTTTAAGAGATAACATGTAAGGTAAGTTGTAGAGTCAGGCAGGCCTCAGATGACAATATGGCACATGTTCATTGCATGCTGGATACCAAAGGATTCAAACACACAGAATACCTAGTAGTTATTGCTTTTCCCCTGCAACAGTGGTTGCATGTAGGTGCTCCAGTGTCATGTTGTAAGTACATTGCCTGTCTTGTTTGTGACTGATGATAGTTCAATATTTGCATGTATAACAATCTGGTAAGGCTAGAAACAGTTACAGTTTTGTTTGTAGTCATGAATGGTACACATGGGAGCCCATCTATATCCCCTTGTGATCTTTAGATTTATACTATTGTCAGTCTCTGCAGGGTTGGCCATAACATCACTGAGGTAGGTATTTACAATTTACTGTGGATGCCCAGGTTAAATCTCAAGGCAGCCTGTGTGAGGTTATGAACAACAGGCTCTGGGTCAGGTTTTTTTTTTTTTAACACTTTGGTTTTTCCCTGCCAGTCATCATTCCAGTAATGGTCTATACTTACACGTATCATTTCCCTCTTCCTTCAAGGCTGGTTTATGCCATAACAGCAATGGACTTAGCCTCATGCCATCCTAATATGTAACATTAAATTAGTATTTTCTTAGATCCTTTTCCAGAACCCAGTAGCAAATTGTGCATGCCTGCCCATCTGTCCATGCAAATGTTAATTGATCAGTTTTAATCAAATTCATTTTTAAAATTGTGATGCTGGTGGGGACTGTCTCATCTCAACATTTTCTAAATCTGTAACATTAAGAATACTTGGCAGCTGTGCAGGCTTGTGAGGTGTAAACACCATTGGTACAATTCAGAGTATATTGTCATGCACATTCTCTATGTGGCTCAGACGTTTTATCTGATAATATGTACTAAAATTGTAATGCTTTGAGTTATACTGTTTCTTGTACAAAAAATAGACAGCAACAACTTTGAAATATAGGTGTCCATTTTATTGTGTCCCAACATTGCAGCTGTCATGGGAGCTTTATCACATCAGAATACTGTGTCCACCAGGAATTCAGTGTTCATGTTGCCCCTGCAATTCAAACTTATGGAAGAGTCTTGAAGTGCTCTAAATTTCTGGCTGATGCAGGCTTCCTTTGCTGTAAAGCTGCCATTCTCATGGACTTGGTAAAATGAATGTCCTATAAAAGAGTCCAGTGTTCTGGAAAATGACTGCATGTAGATTGGTGTATATGTCACAGTGTTTGAGAGCACTATTTTGCCTACACCCTTAGGGTAGGCCAAATAGAGACAATCTACATGGAATCATATCCCAGAATACTGGATTCTTCATCAGTACTGTTATAAGAATCTCAAATCTTTCGACTTGTGAATGTCGTATCATAATAGTTTCTTTTAAAATAACTGATAAATCATTATAAAATAACATGTGCAATTTATATGGTGACATGTTATATTGTACATCAGCTAGGCATATCATACACATCTGATGTTAAAACTAATGTGGCATACTCTGTTGAAGACAGTGAGAATACATTACATAAATGATGATATTTAACTCTTGTTTCTTTGTTTGGTAGATTTTGATGCTGGGTTTTCATAATATACCTTCTTTGGCATTAGAAAACTGCAACACTGCAAAGTACGTTTGTCTTAAGAACTCATGCTGGGTTTTCTTTTTTGATGTTTAACTTTGATAATATGTGATTGCATTCTTGTAGGGAAGGTTCCTTGAAGAGTGGTGACCGTCTAGTAGCAGTAGATGGTCAATCTCTACATTGTGCTACATTAGCAGATGCTCAAAGTGCTCTCAACCATGCAGACTCGAAGTTCACAGTGCTAACAATTGAATATGATGTGAGCGTGCTGGAGTCTGTTCGTCAGGCAACTGGTCCACTATTGGTGGAGATTGAACGGCCGCCTGTTAAGGAACTTGGCATCACTCTGGCCAGTGCCACCTCACGTCAAGAAGGCGAGGCTGCATCTATCATCATTATAGAGAGCATCAAGCCTGCTAGCATAGCAGAAAGGTGAGAGTCACCTCTGTGAGAATGTGTAAACTACCTGTAACTTGATTTAAATTAGAATGATAAATAAAATTTTATTTTATTTTATGACTTTCATATGAACTGACTAAACCATTTGAAGCCTCATATTTATGTAAGTATTTAATAATTTAGTTTCCACATCAGAAAACACACTGAATCTCCAGTTACAATTGTTTATTCTGAGAATCATACAAAACCAATAAATACACCATGTGGGGAAAATTCACACCCTAGTACCCAGCTTCTCTTAGGTAAAATGTGAGGGTAAAATTGTTTCTGTGTAAGCCATGAAGGTATATGCAGATGTGGATATATAGCTCCTCTCTTTCATAATCTTGGCCCTAGGTGGGGGTGAGTGGTTAGCTTCATGCCTCAGCTGCACTGCTCCCTGGAAAGAACTCTGAGTACCTATTGCATAGGAGGCTGGGTGTGCCCCATATCTTTTCTGGATGCTTTGGAGAAGAAAAGTACCCATTGTGTCAGACAGGAATTAAACACTTATGTATTTGTTGTCCAACTCGTAGCTTTGTCTCTGCACTGACTACTTTTTGAAGAACCATTTTGATATCATCTTTTCATCTGTGCATATTTATTTATTATTGTTGTTATTGTTTCTGTATGAGACATTCTCATGAAACTTTTTTGTGCATGTAAGTCTCTTGCCTATGCTCCACTAATTCCATTGTCTTTGATTTAACATTCTAATGCTACACAAAGAGTACAAATTGTGAATGTTCTCATTATGCAGTTTTTGTATGTCACCCTGTTGCTTGTTTGTACTTAGATCTAAATATTCTCCCCAGAACTTTGTTCTCATACACCATCAAATCAGTGTTTGTTTGCTTTGTGGAAATAAAAACAATTGATACAGTGTACTTTAACACTTGTTCACTATAGGTGTGGTGCGCTACATGTGGGTGATCAGATTTTGGCAGTGAATGAGACACGTGTGGATGGAGTGACCACAACTGCTGTGGAAGTAATGCAGCTGCTCAGGAACATCAACAGTCCAAAAATCACACTGGAGATTCTACCACTGTCACAGTTAAACTGTGGCTGGAGGCTGTCTGAGAACAGTGTTCGTGGCAGAGGTAGGGCAGAGTGGTCACTGAACCACACTCAGCAGCTTGTGTTTTAATGGCAGACTAGTGACAAATGCTAACTGCAACCACCAGAGTACAACCATATTTACATAAATTAGCAGCTTATTACCAAAATGCTGACATGTTTCAACTAAATCTGGCAATCATCAGGAAGCTGTCTTCCCAACGCATTTAGCTACTAAAGTTTGTATTTGTATTAAAATTTAAAAATTAAATGCCATTACACATTGCTATCTGATTATTCAGGCTAGTTAGCTACTTTAACATGATCATGAGCTTGGAGTAAATCAGTGAGATGTCCAAATCGGTGTAGATTTTTGCAGTGTACATGCAGTTGTAACAAACTAGACATATGTGATAATACTTTTTTTATTATCCCATCTGTGTCTTACAATGCATTTCTGTTATAACTGTCCTGAGCCTGCTTATGTCACAGGATGTTCACGTGAATGAAAACTTTTTATGTGATATAGCTGCCATTCTGAATATGACAGTAAAGAGACACTGTTTTATTGAGGCAAATGCTAGCAACACTCTTGCTGTGTATTCAGAATGTCCCAGGTTCAAAACCAGACACTGGCGGTCCAGACTAGGATTTTTCTGAGGTTTTTCTCAGTCACTTCAGACAAAATTCAGGGTAGTACTGGAAATTAGGCCACAGCTGCTCATTTCCATATTTTTTCCAGCTCATTATTCATCAATCATGATGCCATTTGGCACTGTATAAACGATTTACTAGTAGCATCATTAAATAAATCACAAATAAGTGAAATTAAACAGGTATTTGCAGATGTCTATTAATTAGTACATAGAGTTTTACATATTTCCAATCAAAGCACCGTAGTCCAATGCGATATGTAATGAAAAATAAACTGTAGATGTTCACTAAAATTTCTTAACATTTGCTGAGGACCATGAGCCTATATCATGAGTAGTGACTGAGTAATTTACAGTGAAAGAATTAACTTTGTTACCTATACAAAAGTGGGTTTTGTTAAAAGAAATTGCAAGAAAATGTAACTATAAATCAGAACTCTCTTCCCTTATGTGATCTCACTACAGTGTATTGTACTTTGCAGTCATGCATTGCTGTTTATTATGCTGTTAATGTGTTATAATCCATAATAAATTGTGATATGTAGAATACCATTCAAATTTTACAATGTAAAAACGTCTAAAATTCTCCCATTCTTAGAGTTTCTAAATTAAGCACATCCACATATGAAACAGTTGACATCTGGTTAGTTGCAGCTGGCCTGTCTCAAAATTTTTCCCACTGCAGATGTAATATGCTGTTGTGAGATTTGAGGTTCACACCAGGAGTAACAAGTTATGATCTTCTGTGATGTGATATCCTGTAGTTTGGCAGATGGGTGCACGTGTCTCAGACAAACCTGCCAGTACCATTACAGAAAGTTGAGGCAGTAGATTATTCTAAAAGGTGGATGCTGCTGTACTAAACTAAATGGTGCCACAAGCCAGAAGATAGCAGTTTTAATGTGCTGTTGTCTGTTGAAGTGTGTGCTGTGATATAAAAACACCTTTCAGGACATTGGAAAAAAAATGGCTGTAATTTGAAGTGCCGTGTTTTGTTTGGCATATATTCCAAGGCACTGACTTGCTTGATAAAGTTGTATCCCTTGCCTTGAAGGTTTCCTTGGGCCAAAGTGCAAAACATTAGGCCTACATTCTCCCAGCCCAAGTCCATCAGGTTTCAGCACGCTGAATTCACGTCATCATCGTAGCAGACAACATAATCACCATCATCATCCACGGCTCAATAGATTGGGCACAACAGACAGTAACAGCACCAGCTGTCATGATACAGGTATTGGATTAAACACATGGATGGGTGAAGCACTTAATGATAGATGGAGATTAGTTAGCAAATGTATGATATTATTGTTGGAGAAGTGACTGCTAGGAATTCAGATCCAAGTACCCTAGCAGGTGTTCAGTTCTCCTCATCTCCTATGGAAAGATGCTGGAATCCAGAATACTTTTAAAACTGCTCAGTTTTTGGACTTTGCCCATCACACAATGTTTAAGTAATATATATGTATATATATGTGTGTGTGTGTGTGTGTGTGTGTGTGTGTGTATATATAGAAAATGAGTGCAGTGTTTCAGTAACTGGATCTGTTGACAATATCAATTAAAATGTGTGGAGGAACATGCTCGTTTTGGCTTATTAAATAGATGTGTTCTCAATTAACTCTTTATTTTCTATCCTATTGGTATATTTTTGTACCATAAGTCTGGTCAAGAATGCCCTTCATGATCAGTACACTGACCTTGGCCTATGGGGTTAATAAAGCTTCTATTGTGTGAAATTAAAAGAAATGTGTATTGAAACTGCTATTCAAGTTTTATTTGCAGAACAGTGAATTTGAACACTAAACTGAGGGAGATCTTAAATGGAGGCAGTCTAATGCTGATATTATTGAAATTGAGCATTAAATTAGGGAACACATTAAAGTAGTAAAGAACATTAATGAAGATCTCAGTATTTACCACACTTCTGGGATCATTAATTACACCACCACCACCACCGCCACTACTGCTACTACTACTTCCTTTATATCCTTTGCCACTTTGCCAATGTGAGCTAAGGATTGATGAATGTGAGGTCTCATATGTGTGTGTGCGTGCATGTACTACTATACTGTCTCAAATTTTCCTGTACCTTACCTGCCAAATATATCTGGTTGTATTTTAAATGTATTACTACTGCCTTGACTGGTGTACTGTATTACAAAAACAGCTTAAGGTGTGTCTGATTGCCATATGTTTTGTATTGTCCACAGTGTCTCTTCCTGGGAGCTACACAGGTGGGGTGTTATGCCACAGTGAGACCCTCCACATCACTCTACAGCCTGATCATCATGGTTATGGACTGTCTGTAGTGAGTCCAGACCCCAGTCTTCCTACTCTCATTATCAGTAGTATTGATCCTGGAGGACCAGCTGATAGGTATGATAAGGAGACTTTGTACTGGCCTAAGTTTGTGTGTAGCAATAAATCTAGAGTTATCCTGGTCTGAAGTGAATGTTGACAGAATCACCCTTTCCAGTTTAGAGAAGAGAGGGATTAAAATTCAGCAGTTTTCTACTATATCATTATACTATTAAGTACTAGAGTTGGTAGTGAAGGTTATGCAGCATATTAATTTGTGGATGACCGATTGGTTTTGAATTAGCTTTAGATTTTTTTTTTTTTTTTTTTTTTTTTTTTTTAGTTGTGTTTTTTTTTAATTTGGTTTTTGGTTTTTTTGAGAAAACAAAAAGTTAGAGGAATTAGAGGGTTTGGGGGGGGAG
>Ga0123354_10002938_pt1 | contig 23135 bp, 6 predicted proteins | sample TergutLab28metaG_2_FD_97872 | JGI IMG/M metagenome (GOLD analysis project Ga0123354, IMG submission 97872) | Labiotermes labralis P4 segment gut microbial communities from Petit-Saut dam, French Guiana - Lab288 P4 | ecosystem: Host-associated > Arthropoda: Insects > Digestive system > Gut ... | reverse complement strand
ACTATATTTAATGTGAATTTAGCAAGAAAAATATAGTTGCCTGATGATGGTCTTAGGACCGAAACATGTCGGAGCAGTTTTAGTGTTTGAACGTGTAAATTTTATATAAGTGCATTAGTTGCTGTATTAATTGAGTAAATGCAGGAATAATACTACAAGTTGTGGACCACCTTTAGTCTTTGTTATAAATATAAATTTTTATACTGTGAACTTCACTATCGACGTATAAATGTTAAACAGGAAGCTGAAACTATATAGTTACAGAGCTTTGGTTGGCAAGGATACAATTATATTCTCTGTAGGATTGCCCCTTCTCTGGACTGATATATTCTGTAACTTTTCTTAGCTATTTCTAAATAAGCTGCACAAGACTCTTAACATTCATATACTCCACTTCCGTAATCTTGTTGAAATAGTTTAGTGGAAGGGATGATTGAAATGTCGTTGCTTCAATACTCCAAAGTTTCTTAAGGAACATTAAGGTTTTTCACTTACAAATTTCTCTGTCTTTGTAGAAACCTACGATTCATATCATCGTTTGTAAACGACGAGCCTACACTAAATTCTTAACAAGTTTTTGTTTTAATTTCAGTGTCTCCCTTTCCAACAACTGGAATCTATTATTAAATGTTTAAATTCCTGCCGTCTGGCAAGTAACGTCGAAATCTCTATTAGAATTTCACCGACGTTTCAGAGAAAGTTGCTGCTTCAGTCATCAAGGCATTTGAAGAAACAGCAAGCGGAAGAAAATGAAGCAGACATAGGACATTGTCAACTAGAGTAAGTCTGTTCTAGTCTCCACAACACAGTCCATATGACTGCTTCGTTTCTTTTTTCCGCATGCGGGTTAGTCACCTGACTCAGATAGAATCTAGTTTAGCTAATAGTAAAGACCCAAACAAAATTATAAGTATTCTCTGTACCATGCAAACCTCTCCTTACAATAATCTGTCAGGACTTAAATTACATGAATTTTAGTAAACAACAATAAAATTTATATAGTGGTTTTCAGATGTTACAAAGAACCAAATTATTTTTAAGACTGAGACAATACGTAGTATATTCGTCTGAAATTTTGAATTTTTTCTCATATTACCTAGGCAATGAAAACGGCCCACCATAATATTTGTTCATAAATCAGCCGTTGTGACAGAACGTCGGGTAATCACGCGAATGTGTTGATAAAGAGCGGCTTATGGAAATTAGATTCACAGAAATTTAATAAATAGGGAAGGAATATGAATCTAATTTGCGTGTAAGAATGATTGGTAAATTATTCCAGCGAAACAATAGTGAGGCATTCCTGGTTCTGAAAGCACTGAAGCATAATTATGAATAACAGTTGTTTACTTGAAAGTTTCAAATAAAACGTGTCAATTCTCAACATGTTGCCCTACAACTTTTTGAGTACCACATTTCGTCCCCAGCTCCTTTAGCTTCGATGTATTTATTTTACCAGTAAGTTCACAACCTTCTAGAACGTTTTGTCAGCATTACAGTTAAAATTTAAGTTAATTATTTAAATGAGCTGACATTCATTGCACCTCAATATTTGCCATTAGTTACATTTTCATAACATCTCCTTCCTCGGTAGCGATGCAAATTACAAACTACATGACATCGAAAAATTGTGAAGGTTGTGGGGAAAAAAGTTTTCTTAGCCTTATTACAGTTCTATCCTGGTATATGCTTGGAAGGACTAGAGAAAACTCCGAAAATATAGTTAATTTCATCAGTGAGCAGACAGAATTTCCAGTACCTTTTACAAGCCTTATAACTACAGTCATTTTTTGTTATTAAATTTACTTCTGTTAAAAATTTCTAGGAGAGATATATTCATATGATATTTCATTACTGTCGTACATTAATTGTTGTGATTGGTATAATTCTAAACACGTTTCTTAGTTTGTGCAAAGGAATTTTAATTTCGCTTGATTTTATAAATTCCTATAAAAAGAAAACCTATGATAAGTAGAGAATTGAGAAGGATGTGAAGGTAAGAGGAAATAAGAAACCCAAATAATGTTCATTTATGACAGCCCGTTTGCCCGTTGAGTTTCGAATCCGTAGCCTTCAGAATAAGAACTCAGCAACTATACACCACACACTGGTGCAGCAGTGTGAACATTTCTCAGGGACCCAGGTATCTTGGTATTGAGCATGCGGGACAACACGTAAATAAGCCGTCTGTAATTGTTATTTCTAAAATTATAACAAACAGGTATTGTATCATACATCCCATTTGTTGCAATACGTGACAAAGATATTACGTAGTCAAATGATAACAGCGAGGCCCAGATTAAACTTTTTTTAAAATTAAATTGGTCGTACTAACCTAATTGTATAAACGAATGTACAAATATCGTTACACAAAGGAACAATTTCTCTAAACAAGTAAAATGAGCCATCTAGCTTTTGCGGAACGTTGGAAAACAAGTTTTGGCCCATCTAAATGAAATATTTCCCTCCCTTGTCGTGTCTAGAAAACATGCTACCAGCCCGTGACCAGCTGCTGAAGCCTTTCTTTCTCGCCGCAAATTCTGTCTCGTTCTCTGTGTCTCTGTTTCTTTCTTTGCCTCCTGCCCCCCCCCCGCCCCCTCCCTTAAAAGAACACATGGTTTTCGCGTCACTGACGCCTACCTCTCGGCCCCTCGCTTGCCAACAAGCTTTACCCCATCTCGAAGGCTCCAGCGGCAGAGTTTGCGCGGCATGTCTGATAAAGCTCCACATGGATTAATGTGTTCTGTGTTTATTCGAGCATGTTAAGTAGATGCAGCAAGTTTCAGGTCAACAACGGAACCTCTTCAGTGTAGCTCGTGTCTACGTAGATTCAAAATAAACACAAAGTAACTTCTTAGACGAAGACAAAGATGATGAAGCCATTAGCATAACTCTCATAGCCTTCCTGTTTTATCTACAGGTATTTAAGAAGGGTGGAAATAATTCAACTACCTATTTGCCACTTAAGTAACTTTTGGGTTTATTAAAAATATATTGCCGTTTTTTTACTGCCTGTGTGTCGTACACGATGCAGTCTCTTTGCTGTCTACGAATTTTCGAAGGAAACTGAACACTCTGTATTATTCCTCTTTACAAATGGAAGCTGTGGATCTCTCCGAAATGGTGATAAGCGGTCGCTGGAATAGACTGCGTCAGTATCTTATACTTATATCGCCTTTGTAAGAACCTCGAATGCCAAAGAAAATGGCATTAGGTAATCAAATTTTTTAGAATGCCTGATTAGAAAACCTAATAATTATTTTGTCGATTAAACTAGGGATATATGTATGTCCTAAAGAGGCGACATTAATTTCAAGAGTTTGTTTGCCTTTCAATGGTAAGTATATTTGAAAAAAAACTCAGGGGTGCTTGAACATGTGAAATTACTGATCCAATATTTGTCGTGGTGCGTATGGAATATTAAGAAAACCTGAGAATAAAGGTAACCTGGTAGAGAATCAAGATGGGTGAATTCCATGTGCATAGCTAATTTTATAATATCATGTTAATCATTTAGTATGCTGTCGCACAAATTTATATATATATATATATATATATATATATCCACAATGTCACTTGCACACGTCACTGGTGCGGCTCGTGCAAGTTGTCTTCAAAAATACCGTTTAGTTACTTGACATGCAAATAACACTGAAGATAAGCGGAGATTAGAAATTTTTCTAAAGAAACAAGGATGAAAACTATCTGAAACTTAACCCATTATCTTCCGATAAACAGAAATCTAAAGTCACCAAGTAAAAAAATATATTTTACTTTATGTTGTTAATGTATAGCTGCATCCTAAGTGCTGCTCCCGAAGTGAGGATAGACGACCATCACTCTGAATTATTGAGCAGTTTGGTCCAGCTACAAATTACTAACATTTGGGCTCACTTCACTCTGTCCCAACAAACTGGTGTATTTTGTTGAATCAACAATAGATATCCGTAACTCACGAGCATACTTTATGGCGTGAGGCTCAACACGCAGATACATGCAGTTTAACTGACGTCTAAATTTTCTGAAAATGGTGTATTTTAACAGTCATAAATAAGAACAGCAGATATCTCCTTAAAAAAACTGGTCGGATCGCGGGTTACGGAAGACAAGAATAATCTGAAACGGAATTCGACGGACAAATCAGAAGCATGCAGTAACTCTACATGCGTATTGCGAAGGCCACAGTTGGGGTTTTTCTGAAGTTACAGTCTTACAAATTGAATCATCCTCTGTAGAAATCACGAGGAATCGGCCATTGTGGTTTGTGTGGGAACTCCAGCAAACAGCCTCATCCTGAAAGATCCCCTCCCAATTCCTTTGATACCATCGGCAAGTTAGGAGGTCAGTATATTGAGGGAACTTTGTTTTACTCTCGAACACACTTTTCTGGAAGCTTCATAAAATTTTTCCCACTCTGTTTATCGCACCGATCAGTTTGTAACTGGGAATTTATTCGTTGTTTAATCATTTAAAATCCAGTCGCTATTTTATGCACCTGTAGATACAACATTAAAAAGTTTTACATTCTCTCCACGGAGTGAACTTTTGTGTGTTGTGGATCTCAGTACAAACTGTGATCATTTTCCTGTACAGCATGAACAGATTTGCCTTGTAATGGTTGCGAAACGTGTGCGTTGTTGTATAAAGACACATTCCCTGAATATATAGACGTATAATATTAATATTTAAAAATATATAATTTAGGTCACTTTTCATCGTAAATTATTAACTCGGTTTCATTAAACTCTGTTTTTGGGTGTTACAATTGCCTGGTGGAATTGAAATCCACGTTTCCTGCTCCTTTTCACCTCCGTAAAACTTTTACTGGAAGTTGTTCTATTTTTGTTTCCCGGTGTTACTGTATGATTTTGATATTATATGAATATGTATATATGTAATTTAAATTGTCTTTCATGTACAGAAGTTTGTGTATGAAGGAGACAAAGACAATTGACAATGACCCGCATAAAGAGGAATAAGTTTATTTTTGTCTAATTAAGAACTTCATAATTCAGGTATTCTTACCCTCGACTTAAGAGGGAGATGAGTGGTCATACTATGTTCCTAGTTTATTAACTTTCTGTACTTATTCAGTAGGAGGGTCGATGGGTTCCAGAACTGATCTTGACGCTTTGAAGAAAAAGACGCCTCTTTCCTCTGCTGGGAATCCAAATATTTTTCCTCGGTTGCCCAGCTAGTAACCTAGCCATTACCCTGACCGATCTATAATCATATTTTTAGAAACCAACTCAAGTGGTCTGCGCAGCATTCTGCCTGCCTTTTGACGGAATAAAATCACTTCCATATTTGTTGTTTCTGAAGAGAATCGGGACCCTGTTCAATTCTCAGAATAAATGATTAGATCGTCAAGACGGTTATCACAAAATTGAGAAAACCAGTTACTGGAGTTTTCCTCCAGCCATTCAGGTGCTCCTTGACAGCATTATTTTCTCACATACGTCTACATCTCCTTACCTGATAAAAATCCTTCAGGTTTAAAAAGGGAAATTCTGTATTTTTTTTAACAAAGCATGAAACATGCTTTTCTCACTTCATATACCTCTTTGTTTGTGTTATCTGCAAAACAATGTTTGTTGATCTTCAGGTTGTTTCTTATTTCATTTAATGATGTTTATTCAACCTATCATCAAACGTATCGAGATGGCCAATGCGCTGAAAAGGATATAGAGATAACAATCTCAAATATTACGTCATTACCCAGCTAGAAGAAAAAATAAAATTTCCTGAAAACATGAGCCAGTTTGTGCCCTGTGTGAACCCTGTCCAAAACACTGCCCATCCTGAAAAGTGTTAAATAAAGCAACATTAAATAAGCCAAAGGATATGTAGACCCACAAGGCTATGTAATACGAACGTAATGTTTATATAATTCGTTCTAAATCTTCATTTAATTTTGCGTACATTTAAAGAAATTTTTATAAGATAAGTGACGAGCATGAGACGTCGGCATGTCAATGCAAAAAGTACTGCTAAAGCAGGAGTAAGTACAGACACTGGCTAGGAATATTTTTATTTTGTAAGGGACTGCATTAAGATATGATCTATATAATGTTATACTTTGTCATAATTTTGTAACACGGACCAGTCTAACTCTGAAGGAAACTAATACAAGTTCACTACTTTACAAAGTTGGGTTAAGATTCGGGTCACAGATAAAGTTCCTGTTAAGCACAGAAGCTGTGATAGCAATGCTGACATACCACAGACCTCGAGTTCAGTAAATCACACTTATAAAACATCCGTCGGATAAAGACCGAAAGTGGACGAAGTCTGATCTGAAAAATATCTACCCTTATTTTTCTGCCCACAAAAATCCCAAGAGAAGTATCGTAGGATAAAACCTGAGACATCGCGATGAGACACTGTGTCATATCTATTGGATTATGGCGGGACCAGTCCGAAGTAACTAAAACCCATTGAGCAGAATGCATCTTAAGAAATCACCTGCCTCTCATCTCCTCAAAAAACAGTAAGAAAGGCGCAGTTTTATTGTTGTGTTCTAAACCTTGACTGAAATCTCTCTCAGGCTGGAGCAGTCAAATTTGCGCTACTTTAATTTATTTACTGCAGACTTGCACTAATATCATACTTTCGTCTATATTTAAGTCTCAGTTTGGTCTCTTCCCTTCATATATTCCGACTAAATTTGTGTAATTATTGATCATCTCTCACAACTACAAAATGTCATTTCACAGTTTTCTAAGCTTTCCTATCTTCTATAGGTTATCCTCAGCATATGTTTGTACACGTCCTCACTACATATTTTTTTTAAGATGGAAACCAAGTTTCACATTCGTGAAAACGCAGCAGATAAAACTGGAGTTTTTCATCAAATGAATTGTGAAAAACGACAGACACGTACATTCGCCAGCACGCACGTCTGTCGTTCCTAGGTCAGCCCCTGTGAATTATGCAGCCCCAGCATGACATTTACTAATTGTAGGTCGTTTGTACGTGCAGCAGGAACGGGAAATACTAATCGCAGTTGCAGTCAGCTAAGGTACGTCATACACCCATCGCATTAGAAGCTATCGATCCCAGTAGTGTCAAGGAGACTGGCAACTCCTTACAGCTTTCTTTATCCATTGTGAAAATGAGTATGTATTTCCTTTATAATGTAGGCGATTGTTTCTTTGAATTATTCTTTAAATAAAGGAGAAACCAGACAAAAAATAAATAAAGTTTTTTACATCGATTTCATTGTTTGTGAGATTTTAGACTTCCACAGTGGTGTTTCTCAAGGCTCAGATCTCCTTGAATTTTGGGTCGTTTTGTTTCGTAAGTTCAATAGCTGTCGCAGTTTAAATGCCTTCTGACACCTCACTTTTGATTCTTGGTCTGTTTGCAGACACTTTGTGAAATTAGTAAGCTATCAATATCAAATTTTATAATGAAAATTATGCCTTGAAAATGGAGGTAATGTATTCCTCTCACACGACTGTAATATTTAAATAAACATTACATATTCCTGAAGACAGTGTACTTTGCAGTCACCGACATGGAAACTCAAATCTCATACGATAGGGCAACTCTAAATAATGGAACTTGGAACGATACGGAAGGATTTATTGTTGCCCGTTTAAAACTTAAATATTTTTGTCACAAAATATTTAATACAACAATATCCATATTTTATTGTCCTCTTCTTTTCGTTTATATTAATTAGAATATTTGCTCTACTGCGCTACATGCTTAAGCTTGATCACTTCTTTCAACATGTCAGTAACCGTGTGATAATGGTTACAGTGGTCATAGCAATGCCGCAATTTCCTGACGATGTAATCACATCACATTTATACCACAAATATTGTTTTGAATGATATTACTGGCGTTATATATATACGATGGTATTTTATACATTGAAACAACTGCATGTCGTATTTATATTGTTCATATTTCGTGCTTTAATCAACTGAACACAATATCAATACCAACAGGTACATCGATGCAGGATAATTACGAGGTATCCTCCAAAATGTTTCGGCTTCTTATGTGGTCATCTTGAGGGAGGTATAACAAGAAAACTGGTACAATTACAAAAGTATCAGGAACATCCCATCATTGAAAATAATCATGTAAACTGTGCATAAATTCAATAGTTAAAGACCAGTAAAGAAGAAGTTTAAAATGTAGAGCTAAACTGTTAGTGTGAAGCATGCCATAGATGTTGGAATGCAGTACGATACCATCCTGTAATAGAAGCAAGAACATAGTATATGCAATCATGCAGGATACCCTGTAATTAAAATACAAGGTGAGCATAAATTCTTTCCCTGATTACAAACATTTATTACAAGAAAACTACTGTACGTGGAATACAAACATATATATTTTTTAAATATATCTCAAGAAGTTTTTTACAACACATTAGTACACTTAAACATGTGTTCCTTTTGTTGCACGGAGCACGTCTAATCGACAATCAGTTTCTCTCCACGTGTTCTCCAACATGTCTTCAGTTATTGTAGCAAAAGCGTCTGTTATTCTTGCCTTCAAATGTGTAATATCTGGAACTGGTGTTGAAAACACATTGTCCTTAACATAACCCAATAAAAAGAAGTCAAGGGGGTGATATCCGCCGATCGTGGTGGCCAGGGTGCCGGACCATATCTCCCAGTCCACCTGTTTGGAAATTTTGCATCCAAAAACCGACGAACATATGAACCCCAGTGTGGAGGTGCACCATCTTGTTGGAAAATTATCCTCGGCTGAAACTCTTCTAACTGAGGTGCAAAATAAAGTTTTCTTGTAATAAATGTTTGTATTCAGGGAAATAATTTATGCTCACCCTGTATATCAGAATACAATTAACCATTTTGGTGTTGATGTTTTATTAAATTACATTTCATTTTGTCGTTTGGTGTAATTCAGGACTGGTTACTGCAAAGTAACTGATGAAAAGCGTAGCGGAGTGAAGCTAACATTCTAATGAATACCCACAGACACACATGTATTGCCTGAGAGAATAAAGCGTCGGTATTACATACTCTACTTATACTCGTGTTAGTAACTAATGTAAACTAAGAGAAACCTAAGTCAGGAAAACGAACCTATAGGCAGTTACTTGAAATGGAAATTTTGCGAATCAGGAGAGCTAACAAATTCAACCGTAACTTTGGCGAGGGACCCTTAGTGCATCACATGCTGTCAGCTATGAACAATAATATTGCTATGAGGCAGGCCTAGCTGCAGTCCTTCATTGCCAACAAAATAGCAGCTTTCTGTTGATGTTCTTCTTGAGTTCTCTCTCGTGTAGACATCAACAGTGAGTAATTCATGATATACCTGTTCTCTGTTTCTCCACACCAACCGACCCTAATCTCACAATCCATACACACACACACACACACACACACACACATGGTTTACATCATGTAAAGAGACTGAATATGCTACTGTTTGTACAGAATTATCTACGCTAAGCTCCTCCCCAGCAAATGCATGTTAGTAATCCGAGCAAACACGATTTCTTTCCCGAGGTGACGAATTAATATTTTCAAGCAATGCAAAAACATTCAAGACAGATTCCTCTTAAATCCACCTTCATTAATTCAGGTACGAAAACAAAGGTAATGCGATTTATGATTAGCCGTGTGTGTGTGTCTTATGCAGGGTATAGGTAATTGAAAGTAATTCAGTTCAGTATCAGATGGTGGCAGTAACATGCAGACCGCAATGAGGGATTTCAGTCGGTATTGCAATTTTAACCATTTCCGAAGAAAATTATATAGCGTGCTTATCCACTGAAATCATTATTGCGGTGTCCACTTGGACTATGATCTGTCAAGGGTCAATTAGTATATATCTATGTAAAACTCGGTTAGCCAAGGACATAGCAAAGTATTCAAAGAAAATTCATCAGTGATTAAAATTAAATAAAAATCTATTCCTTTAATGAATCAGGCACAATGCCACACAGAAGTGTAGGAGAATGGAGTGTAACTCCAAATATTCCAATCTTAGCAGTAAATGACGAGTGATTAGCTTCATGTTCCAGTCCCTTTACCCCGAAGGAATGTCCCCACATTTGAAGTGGGAGCCTGCTCGAATACCAGAAACGATCTTGACGCTAAGGGAAATATGACATCTATTGCCGTCAGAAATGGAAATCAATTCCTCAGTTGTCCAGTCCTAATGAACTATTTCATGTAATACTCATTACATATAACGTAATTCAAATAAGCTCTATAAAAAGACTGTCGTGTCAAATTTTGTTAATGGTGACTTGTGCAAGCAGTAGAATGTACATATCAATTATTATCTGCTTTTAAAGGCGCTGTAAGCTTACGTTAGGCTTTTGTAAAGAAAAATGCAAACAGAGTACGTACACCTTAACAGAGAAATAATGACATATCATGGAAATAAGCGCATTTTAGACAACTTATGTTCTTTCTAAAGATTTTTTTCAAACCTTTCTTACAGAAAGTGACAGAGTTGAATTAATTCTGTGGTGGCCTTTCCCAAGTTAGCATCATCAGTACTAGTCTACTGTTGGATACGATATGAATCCGAAAATGAATGCAAATCCGTACTAAATTCCTGTACGCAGTTTTTGTCTGCCAAATTTTAGTCTCATACCCGGCCATAGGTGAATATCATGGCTCGACCACTTAATCACCACATACACTGCCGCCAGTACGGAGCGAGTGGAAGGTTGGCTGGGTTCCAGCGGCGATCTCGACGCTTTGAAGAAGGGATAAGTCTCTGCACATGTCGGGAGACGAACGATTACGCCGCAGTTATTCAGCCCGCAGTCTTGTTACTTCAACTAATACGGAACTCATTATGCTGTCATATGTCATTCAAAAAATGTCACTAAACGAACTGCATGCATTTTATGCCGAATATCTCACTTACTTCACTCTATATAGGAGGGCATGTTGGTGAGGATTTTCTGTTCGTATATTCTTAATCGGTGTTCTGCTTCATAAATTGCGTTTTACCTTCCACACATACGAAACCAGCAGAGAGACATACTGTTTCGAAAAGGCATACACTGGCTTTCAGGGAAATGGTCCGGGGCTGTAATTGTAAATTATGAAATGAAGTACAATAATTATTTCCAAACAATTTTTTTTTTTACAAATTCTGTCACGAATTTTATTCATTACATTATGATATTACGAAATCTGACAGGGCGTCACAGAATATGACTTTTAACTTTGTACAATAATCACCAGATATCGATATTTGCTTTTAAATGATTTAGAAAAAAAATCGTTAATTCAATCAAGAGTACTACGTTGATTGATATCAATAACAGTGAATTTTAAATAAAGTCTCTTTGTGCTTTGTTGTGAAATGTAATCAGCTTAGAAATGAAATTCTCACAACGTGTAGGTGGTACTGTACCCACGATGAAAATGAGGTTATCATGGAACAGAAAATAAACTTTCCTGAGGGGAAGGAAAGCAGAACTCAACAACGACCTTTGCTTTGTCCGCCTTTCAATTTCACTTTATCAATGACTTGCTGTTGTGGGGTGTTTCTCCTTTAACATCAAAACCTACCTTCTCCGCGCCACTGTGTTAGATATGCCTAGTGTAATCCCAGAGCTTATTTAAATCCCCTAGGCTATCAGAAAGCTACTTTTATACTGAGCTTGTTGAAGTCACCCAGTTTGCCCACAACAATACAACAACCGCCCGTACGTGTTTATCACATCGACTTCGTAGGTTTTGTCCCGTTTCGTAACTCACGTAGCACAGTCACCCATTTTGATTCAGGTAAATGTAAATGCATATTCCATATACTCCGCCCGTTATTTAATAGAGGCTTTAGGGATTCAGCTGAAGTGCTGTGTTCTCCTTAAAGCATGGATGTCTAATTTATTGCGTCCGGGTTGTAAATTTTTTAAAAATACGTAGACGGTTTTTATACTATAAAAGTACCACGATATCATAAATAACAAAAATTGTTTTTATATAATCCATATTTAAATTTAAAAGAAATATAAATTAATTTTTAGTGGCACAAAAATTATTTCAATACATAATCAGAAGATTTTCAAGAAAATTGGCGACATTCAATTCTCTTCTTTGTACAATTATCAGTTTTAAAACATTGTCTTATAGGCAGTTTCATTAATAATGAGAAATGTAGGTCTCGTAATTGTGATATATAAGAGCTTTGTTTTTTTAATGAGCGAAGAATTTGTTCATACTGTTTTATGTTACCAAAAGTCAAATAGGTCTACATCAGAAAATAAGTTGAATAATTTTGGAAATCTATTTATAGGCACCTGTAGAGCTTGGCACTCTAATGTCAAAAAGTATTTTCCTTAGAACCGCACTATTTTGAAATTCTGTCAGTTCGATTTTTTTTTTTTTTTACTTTCTTGGGTCCTATCACTGTCGAAATAATATGTTGTAGTACATATGGCAAATCTAATTTCTTGGAGCTTAAACTTGTGAAAAGTATTTTCCAATGCGATTTTCAGTAATCCAATCGTTTTTTGTAAAATTAAAAGTCGGTTTCAATTGTGCAAATTGGATGATTTTAAGGTTTCTAAGTTTACAAAATTTTCATTTCGTTTGAAGTGGTTTAATGTATCAGGCAACGAAGTTCTTTCAAATCTCTTTGTGCATTTTGGCATTTGGCTTCATATCAACTCACTTGGCGCCCAGTAAGTTAATTAAAGTGTCAGTTTTCTTCGTTATTTCGTATCCTGTTCTATCGTTATAAATAATATATTAGTTTTTGAAGAAATTTCTAAAATCTTTTAGTGCCTTTATTCAGGATAGCAAACGAAGTTCAGTGTTGTGACAAACATTCATACTTGTTGTCATTATCGAGAAAGAATAAAGCAACTGTCGATTTTATAACCTCAGACATGGTTAAAGTTGACTGATAAATTTTAATATGTTCCATTCCTTTGATTTTGCCAAACAATAATTCCTTGTTTTTTTACACATTTTGAATTCTTAGTTTCACTAACAACCTCTTATATTTTTCGCCAAGGACTTTATATAATCAGTAAAGCAGAAGATCCCTGAGACAAAATGCATCCAAGTATGTTAAGTACACATTAATGTTTGTTGTAGTTTTCTCTCACAGATACTATCCTCCACAGTAATAGTTTTAAGCATAGTTTTTCAATATAAAAATTATTTTCTATAATAAATGTGAGTTACAAATGTAAAAGAACACTGCCAGCTGAGCCAGTAATTTTGATATCTGTATTTTATGCACTGCTATCACTCAGGATAGAAACACTTTACTATAAAATCCCAATATATTCCTTGCATAATTTTCAATTTCGTTCTAACTTACAGCAACCGTGTTCCGAATAAGACATCTGTCTTCGAATTTTTACATCCTTCGGACAGGTAAATGCACATAATTTAATTAATATTGAATATTTATGTAGGTTTTAAAGAAATAAGGTGCGAGGACATGAACTTATTTCAGATCGTAATATCCTTTCGGTGTCTACAAAGAAATGCATATTTCAACTAAGTAAGAGGCTTACAGCTTCTCGAGATTGACACCGTTTTAAGTAAGTCGTCAGTCGGAGTTTCTGCTCTTTCGTGATATCGCGCAGCGTCAGTTGGTGGTTAGTTACCGAAGTTTCGGAGAACTCTCTCTCTTCTATCTCCAAGGGTCAATCTGTTCTGGTGGTCAGACAGTTCTGACCCTTGAAGGTGTAGCCGATAGACTGTTCCTAAATGTCGGTAAGTAACCACAAATCAACGCTGTACGATATCACACAAGAGTGAAGAACTCATTGACACGTCGGCCAAGCCTGAAACCGGGCATGGGCATTCAGCTGTTATAGGATAGTAGTTAGGTGGTGAGTTAGACAGTGCTTGGCTTTACGTAACTATCTGTGCCCGATGTGAGTGCTGCCTGCTTTAGAAATGTTTCACTGAATAAACTGCCTAGGAAAAAGGTCAAACGTTTGCCGTGTAAGAGATTAAATAAATTATATCACTACCTTATCTATTCCAGAAAGTCCCAAAGAAGGCTGTGAATATACGAGGGGAAAAGATAAAATTAACCGAAACATTACGGGGTAAAACACAAGAGATGAGAAAAATTTAAGCACCTTGAATCCCCAGTGTCACCGCACATGAATGATTACTACGTTGCTTGGGACGTGTCTTGTTCCTCGTCATTAATCACTGCACAACTCATCACCCTAATGTTACACACGTTAGGCTTGCCGGCAGAGGGCGGTGATAAAGAGAAACATTTTAATAAAATAAAACTTACCGTAGGAAATAACACTAGGAGAGCGCATTAACTCTCCGACGACTAAGAGTCTTCTGAATTATGTATTTGTATGTTATATAAGAACTCAGATTCTGTTTTGTGCAGAACACATGTTTTGTCCATTATAAGAAGGAATGTATTAGTGCAGTACAGGTAAATATTAACTAATTATTTAAAAAAAACCCTTCAGAATCACCAAAATACACGGTGTGGCAAAATAAATATTTTATTAATTTTACAGCAGGTGGTACATATTTACCGCTGTGCTTCAGAAAGTTAATTTATATGATTTTGTTCAATGCATCGCTGTGGACTGGTCATTTAAGGATTGTTACTTTGGGTAATTCATGGAATATTCACACACCCAAGATTTTACCTTTAAAATAGTGAAAGTTCCGGGTTAAAATAATTTTTGAGATAACTGAAGAATAAAAAATCAACTAGATGCCACTTATTATATTATTTTACTTCTTATAGGCTCAACATGTTTCGGACATTACTATGTCCTTCATCAAAAACTCGCGACTATGATGTTCATTACCACAATGATCGTATCGTTCTTGGTTTGCTGTATTTTGGAGCTTGGGTGTAGTTAGGCTGGAGAAGTGTCCGGGCTGCTCAGAGACGAAACATAGGATCAGACAGACGCACAGTTTAAACTGTCTTATACTCGCATATGTATATTTTATACACCCTGTAAAACAATCCATCCCAAAAAATGTGAAACAATAGAAGCTGCACATTTTATGGACCCAGAACTTCATTGTCTGTCAGAAAAGTTGATTGCTTACCCGTGTGCTCAGTCAGAGTAATTCAGTCCGTTTTTTTCCAATTTTTAAAATTTATTTTGTAATGCCTTCCTATCCAATTGTAGTTCTTCCAAGTAGCTGTTCTCTTGCAGCCTTTCCTCCAAAATCCTACCTGCATTTTTCTTCGTTCACGTATGTGAAACATGCCGGCTTAACTCATCTCTTTAAGATATCTTCAAATTTATAATTGTTGTTCCATATCTCCTCTTACTTTTGTTCTTTAGGATAATTTGTTTTTTCACCAGTCCATAAACATGGAAGACACGCTTCGGCAAAAGTCTGCAACTGCTTGTTGAATGCTTTATACACTTGGAGCTGTCCATAATATCTGGAGTTCGGTAAAGATTTACTCAAAGAAGTACTTCCCCAACACATTGAGTATTCTTTATTAATTCGAAAATCCATCTCTGCTATTTCAACAAATAAAAGCTTTTACTAACATTTCACCTGCATGCTGTGCTTGACCCTTATTTTAGTTTTAAAAAGCACCTTCCTTCTCCCTATATTAGAATATAGTTTGAGTGGTGTCTTGGGCAAATTTTGTGAAAAATTATTTAATTTGCTTTAATTCGGAAAACATTTTATTGTAGCCTAAGATTTCATTTTAAATTATAAGAGCTCAAGACAGTTTTTAAACCAAACTTCAAATGAGTTAGGGGATGATACAGATTTTCCACAATGACCAGCGCTGTTTCAAATAACAAGGATTTTAAAAAAAGTAGAAGTATTTACGAAATTCTTTCTCTAGGCAGTATCAATCCTCGACACTTAGGGACAAATCTTAAAGACCCTCACTCTATGGCTATAACACAGGAAGCTATCTGGAAAAATTAATTTAATTCAGAGCCAGTACTCTTTAACCATTAATTTACAACTACATTATTATCAAATATAAAATTCACAATTTGTCATTTGACAGCTTTACACCTTATATTTATGCCAAATTTACGATTTTAATGTACAATATCAGGATAGGGTTTACGTTTTATTCAATAAATTTACGCATTCTATGGCTACTCAGAGGAGTTTGTAATGCAAATGTGCTTCAAAACTGCATTAAATAAAGGAAGAAACACATGACATATGCAAAATTTTAAAGACTGCATTTGTTTATTGTAAATACTTCAATCAATTATATTCTGCACGCCCGATTATGAAGTTGTTTACTCATTTAATTAGTAACACTGTAATTAACTCAGACTATGTCTTTTCGAAGGACAAAGTGATAAATGAGTAAGTGAAGAAATGTAAACCATAAATATAAGTGGCATTCGGCTAACGTCAGGTATAAACCCGAAACCAGACTCCATAGGCTGAGGAAAAATAAGCAAAAATCTTACAGTGTAGTTGGTCTCTGAGCCAAGAATCGAAAGCCATACTTCCCAGCTTTGAATCAAGACTACTAACCTCTACAACATGGAGCTGCCTTGTTTGAAGAGCAGAATCCTACTTTCCTTATTGTAGAACATGTTGAAGACAGGTTGGTTGGTATTTGTGTTGGTGGTGGTGGAGAAAGTGATGAAAGAAGAAAGAACTGTATTCTATATAATTGAAAGAACAGCTTTCGGAAGCAATTTATACGTACACTTCAGGAATTCCGAATTTCTGGCTGAAATGTGTTGTACTAGAAACAATTCCATTTCTTAACATGCACTAAATTATTTGGCTGCTCTCTAGTCTGTGGATGTTTAAAAGTCTAAATAATTTACATACGTAAATTTTGACCGTGTGGAGAATTTTGAACATGAACTATAAAGCTGAGTGGTTCAAATTGTACAATATGGCAGTTTATTGTGTTCTTGGTACTCCTGTAATGCTACCCTGATGATGATCGCAAAAGCGATCGAAACTTGTTGGTAATCGATAATATGTGATAAAACGTGTTTTATGCACGTGTTGTGTTGATTTTGTTACATTATTACATAACTTTAATTATTCCTTAATACACGGATATGGAACTTGTTCATTATATAAATTCATTAGCGATTGCGGAATTCACACGTCTTTGCATTTTGAGTACAGTTTCCTCATTATTAAGCCTTTTAATGTAATAATAATTCTGCAATTACAGTAAATATTATTCGGGTTACAAATGTATGTATTGATATTTAGTTCAATTCCCAACCCTGTTTTGTTGACTTCCAAAATAATGCGGTTTAATGACTGAATTGAATGGATTCTACACTTGATTCTATAAAAGAGCCCATTAAAAGTTGTAAAAATATAACATAATTAAAGAAATTTTAAGGGATGACGAAAGACTCTCTATGTGGGTACAAAATTTGGTAGAAAGTATAATCACTTGAATACTGACTGACTAAGAAAATTATCTCAAGACTTGTTTATGATGCAACAGCTTTGAGTTAATTTAGAGTTAAATTTTAAAATATTTAAGGGCGTCCTTTCACAATAATAATAATAATTATTATTATTATTAATATTTTACAGACGTAGAAACTGTGTACGTAACTCAAATTTAGCCACTGACGGGTAAGTCTTGTACTTTACTAAAAGAACAACCCTACCAATTTTGGACATTAGCCAGCATCAGGCGCCTCCATTTGCCCCTGTACCGCTATTCCAGCATGGATAATTTTTAAGGAAACTTTCTCTTCTCATCATTAAGGAAGCCCAAGTTCATTTCCTTTTTGCAGGAGGTGGGGGAGGCTAGCTGTGAGACGAGAAAATAAATTTCTTTTCGTACTTCATATCCCAGGACTGTAAAAACGTTGAGAAGTAGTTACGTAGACGACTCATAAAAGTTTTCCGGTTTTCGAGTCGGGTGTTGCTCAAAGGATAGTCTACTGCGGTTTTACATGCTTTAATATAGGGGTTTATTTTAAAATTACTGCCTCCGGTTCAAAATATACATGCAGCAAATTCAGTCACACTGAATTGGAGACAATAAGGTTTTTTCGAAACGTCTTTTACAATCTGTTGTACTATACAGTGTAAAACAGTAGAAGACTATCATCTCGGAAAGGTCATCATTTTGTGCCTCAAAATTTGAGGACATTTGTGGTCCTTGCTCTTAAACATTCTCTAGTCTGAGCCCAAAGGAAGATTTATAAATGAACAGTCTCTTGAATATTCTAATTTTCCGGCTCTTAAATACTTATTATTCCTTATACTGATTCTTCGGGAAGGAAACTACGCTGACCTCTGTCACTAAACGTTCCAACATTTTCTCCTTGATTTACACTCCTGGTATGCAGGGGCCTTTTTGGTGCATTATCTCCATCTTGTATAACAATTCTTATGGCTAAAGTTTTATCTGGTTATTTCCTCGTAAGTTTAAAATTCCAAGTAATAATTAATACGTAATATGTTTTCTTTTGGGTAATTGCTCGACGTCTTGAGTTCTAATAGCTGACGTTTCGGAACACTGTATCGGTTCCATCTTCATAGGCAGGTGGATGAAGTATCTTCATCCACCTGCCTATGAAGATGGAACTGATAGAGGGTTCCGAAACGTCGGATATTAGAACTCAGACGCCGGGGAATTACCCAAATGAAAACATATTACATATAAAGCACGGCGAAAGCTTAAAATCAAGAATAATTAATATATTTAATCGGAAATTATCGGAATGTCTCCACGCCATTTGAATGCCGGAAGGGATTTTAACGACATTTGTTTACACAGATTATCAGCACTTCATGCGAGTTACAGAGAACAAATAACTTGCCCATAAGTCGTTTGGATTCCGTAATTGTATTCAAAATGAAGGTGTTATTTTTTAACAGACGGCAAATTTTACTTTAAGTTTTAAAAATTATTTCCCCACACACAAAACACAGACACTTTGAACTGTTAACAGTGGTGGCATTCTGGCGGACGGAAGATTAAATATTTTCGAATTGAATGATAATGTAACAAACAGTCTTCGGAACAAATACTCGAAATTTCAAATTGTTAAAGTTTTTAACATTCGAGTTATGACTTAGGAAGAATAATGACCAGCTGGCTTACGTGTGCAAGTTGAAGAAAACTTCGCTTATAATTTGACCACGCTGTATGTATGGACATATTAATCAATGCATTGTTATGGACATGGACATTAGTATAATTTCTTGCTTGCAACCAAACCTTTGGAGAACAACAGATTACTACTGCCACGAAGTTATGGGTAAATCTAATCTCTGACTTCATGATCACTCTCCAAGTTTCAAGGAGGAAGGCAAATGTTCGTCCTTATAGACACAATTTTTATGACCAAATTGTAAATTTCATTTGAAACTTTGAAGGGTCACTTGTAAAATCTTAGACATAACTTTGAGGAGGCCACATGAGAAGTCTTCTAACGAGGTGTAGCACTTCTGACATCGTGGAATAAAGTCAGTAACAGATAGCACAAAGTCATCAAACGAATGAACTCCCAGGTCTTCAACAGGAGTAGAAAAATTTTTTTCTCTCATATTTTTATTGTTTTGTTTTATTACTGAGAAACTACTTACTTGTGCTGTTTAATGTGCGAAAGGAAAAATATTTTTCAAGACGCATTGTAGAGAAATTTAAGAAATTCATTGCGCCGTTTACAAATATTGATGTCTTTTGTTGAGTCATGTCTTTTACGATAAATCAAGGAGAGATGCCTCTCTTTCTAACCCCTGTTTTAACTCAATCCGCAAATCGTCAAAACGGAAGAAACTTCCGAAATATAAGTATTTTTCTTATTTTATTTGTTTCAAGGAGTGTTTCTGCAGAAATTGAAGTTCTAGATATTCAGAGAGACTAAAGAGAGTGCCTTAATGTTCTGTCTCCCGGACATGACGGTAGAGATGCCTCGTCTAACAGCGAAAAGAACCGCGTTTGTTAAGGAGATTCGCCACTGTCTGAATATATGAGGTGGATAGAGAAATTGAGGACGAGAATTAAATGCTGAACTTAATTCAACGTATCGAAACAATATAAATGCAACAAAGAGTGAATAATGTATTATATGTACACAGCTTTTAAAATAAATGAAACTAAGTATATAGTAATAATCTGAAAGAGCGGAGGTCACTTCGGTCATCAGTTTATCTCTCTATGTTGTTTCCAATACGTCTCCGCCTGCAATAGATCGTCAGAGCTGTAACATGCAGGTAAAAGGGTCAAAGGATCAAAGTAGTGGAAAATTAGGATTTTTTTAATTACTTGACCCTTAAAATGGAGTCATTATAATCTTCAGAAATTTTGGTATTTATTTACCAGTCGACACGGCATAATGTATAAGGAGACTAGAATTTTTTACTGGAACTAAGATTTTTTTAAGTTTTCTTAATGATGTGTACATACATATATACCTTGAATTACGTGTATAAATTTATATACACATAAACATATAAGCAGATAAATGCACTCGCACGAGTCTTTCATCTCATAAATCTTCTAAGATGTATTTATCTCTTACTTTTCAGATAAACGTTATGTGCTGTGTAGAGTATTTAAAGAGGGTATAATCTTGTTTTCCTTTTAGAAAATCCGTCAAAACTTCGAAATATCTGAAACCCAAGAATATTTAACTGGACGTCCAATTACCTTGGGATATGGAAAAAACTTTTAAGTAAATCCTCTAGTACAAACAACATGGGGGAGGCTTTAAGTGACTGTGCAGACAAATTGCGTGCTTTTGACAAGTGGCATCACTAGACAGCTTGCAATTTGGCTGTTTGGTTACAGAATCGAGGTCCTCTTCCATTCACTCAGCTGGGTTTCTGCCAAAAGGAAGCAGAGTACAAAATGCTGGAATTTAAGCTTGGACTAACTCTCTTCACTCATCACCTTTCTTAGTGAGATCCAACTTCCACTTTTCCGTCCTTGTTTACTGATTCATAAGAAATGGATCATGGTTGTGCCAAGACACTGCAACGAGAGGTACCAAGGACTAAGAAAAAAAGGTGACGCAACATAAATACATAAATTTTGTGCGAGTCGGGAAGTAAGAAGAAGTGCTACAACGTATAAGTAGAGAATGCTTCTTCCTTTCCTTAGCTCGGCTGTATTTGGATTGAATGAGAAGTCACGGTGTTTTATTCTTATTTGTTCTGTGGAGAAAGAACCGATGGTGCTGGAGTGGAAGAAAGCTTGGTGGGCCACTTTCAACCTCTGCCCCTTCAGACCTCCTCACACATGCTTGCCCATTTGCCATATGCCCCCTTATCACCAATCCACCCCAAATCACGTGTCCTTGGGGTTGGTTAGAAGGCGACCTCGCTGCGCGGCTTGCCAACATTTCTTGGCACAGAATCAAATTTCTAGGAGGAAATCTGGCCAACCGGAAACGCCTAAACCCGGAATGAGACCGCAAACGCAGAAATGTACCTCTCTGTTCTACGTTATGAACCTTGCAGTGTCTCACAAAAGAAGAACTGATGCGGCTATAAGAGGGATCGATATGAATTTATGGATATGGCGAGGAAGAGTGACGGACAATCATTTGGAACGCGATACAGAAAGGATCCTGCTATGATGATACACAAACTAAAAACAAAAGTCTGATAAGGAATTCTGCGTCCAATTAAAAAACTCATGGTAATGATAATTGCTTCTCTCCCTATAAACAGTAACTTCAGTATCCACTTCCTTTCTCTTGTCAAACATATTATCCACATTGCAACATATGGAGAGCGCAGATTGTAACTATGTTGGAAACGTAAACCGCGGTTTTATTCAATTTCTTTTTAAAATTATGATTAATGTACATAATATTTTATGCAAAAACCTGAAGACAAATTAAAATGGTTGTTATGAAAAGAGAGTAAAATAATGCAGAATTCAAAACGTGCAAGCTATGATCCTGTGGTAGGCACCGGAAGACATTGTATCGGAACTGAGGTCCACAAAGTTTGGTTAATACCTTGAATAACTGACTGAATATAAGGCTGCCAAGTATTACGATTTCATGGAATTGTTGAGTTATTCCTTATGATTCTGCAAACTTCAAAGGCAGTATTATTGTTGTCCTATGCACACATGTCATTGAAAACGTAATCATACCATAGCTACATTAGAGAACTTCCCAGAAATTAATTTCGCTTATTCGACCTTTGCTTTGCCGTTTCATGCATGATGCTCGCATGTTCTCAGAACATATACTGTCGAGAATAGCTAACTGATAAACATGGAGAAATCTTCTTTTTTTTCACTTTTTTACTGTGCATCTTGATATTTTCACGTCTTTATTTGTCCAACTGAATGCACAATTAGATTGTTCTAGAAATGTTAAAACTTACAATAAAATTTACATTAAAATGCGCCTAGATGTTTCGGTTTAACAAACCATCATGAGGAAGCTTATTGTCGTGCTTTGTTAAAGTTGTAACTATTAAAATAGTTAGTTCATAACGACGTTTTTAACTAACTATTTTAATAATTACAACTTTAGTAAAGCACGACAATAAGCTCCCTCATGATGGTTTGTTAAACCGAAACATCTAGGCGCATTTTAATATAATTTTTTTTTGTAAGTTTTAACATTTCTAGAACAATCTAATTGTGCATTCAGTTGGACAAATAAAGACGCGATGGAGACGTCTGTTTTATTACTGGCATAAACACAATATTTTAACATTATGTGTATATATATTTTCTACTACACTTCTCGGCAGTTCGTGTCGGCCATCATCAGGTAGAATCACAATAACATAAATGAAGAAGTATGCTGAAATATGAAGAATTTGAAAGAAGGTTGCTAAGGTATTATCGAGGTGTTATGTTGGACTTGCTTGAGGCACCTGAAGAATTCTTTGCGGTCTTCAGTTGAGATAGCTGGTATCCAGGCCGAGGTCCGAGAAAATACTCGTATCTTTCAAGAAAGCTCAAATTTTACATTCATTGTTCCGTGCATCATTGTAATTGTTTAAAAAAATAACCAACACGATGTCACTTGTGGACTATCCTTTATTTTCATGGGTAGTCGTCATTCACTCTCTACATGTTTCGAAACATTACATGTTACAGTATACACTATACCAGAGGCTGACTGTACAGGGAAAATGATCTCCTGATGATGAGCTTCCCGGAAGCTCGAAACATGTAGAGAGTGAATGACGACTACCCATGAAAATAAAGGATAGTCCACAAGTGACATCGTGTTGGTTATTTTT
>Ga0123354_10002937_pt1 | contig 23136 bp, 12 predicted proteins | sample TergutLab28metaG_2_FD_97872 | JGI IMG/M metagenome (GOLD analysis project Ga0123354, IMG submission 97872) | Labiotermes labralis P4 segment gut microbial communities from Petit-Saut dam, French Guiana - Lab288 P4 | ecosystem: Host-associated > Arthropoda: Insects > Digestive system > Gut ... | reverse complement strand
TAAAAAATTTCGTTGAAGATGACCATGGTTGGTTGAAATATGTTGCCATATTAATATGATTAGTTAATACTAAAATCAATAAAAAATTTCGTTGAAGATGATCATGGTTGGTTGAAATATGTTGCCTTATTAATATGATTAGTTAATACTAAAATCAATAAAAAATTTCGTTGACGGTAAACAAATACGCCGTTGACAATTATTTTTATAGTTCTGCGCATTTTGATTCACGGTGACCGTCATGACGAGCATCGTGGAAGCTCTGTTGCAAGGCAGTCAGGGCATTGCTACAAATAAATTTCGCGTGTCATGAAGGAAATCAGGACTCAATACTATTGCAAAATTGCTAACATGTTATGTGGGGAATTTAAATTCAACTTCGTAAAATTAAACTGGTGCTCTTATTTCTGTTACTTAACAACGTTTGATCAGATGCACAGATGAGACAGGTAGACTGACACTTTATCGAAAGGAAGGGGAGATGTTAGTGAATGACGGTTGAAGGACTTGGAAGAAATTTTCGTGTTTGTAAGAAGTTACCATCACTGCGTTCTGCCTGATAGGACTGAATGAAGCTACTGGGATGCTGAAGCTAGCCACCCTAATGCTGACATGAAAATTCAACTTGGTGCTTGCTGACTGTACAGGAAGGATGTCACTCGTTAGCCGTATTGTGAGTTGAACTCGAGATCAGGGTAAATTCAGCGCTGCCTGTATTATCCTTTCCTTTTTGAGTTAGGAATAAATTAAACGAATATACTGCAGGCTTGATAAGGGAGTTGACGTTTTCACTGGTGTGAAGGTATTGTGGTCTTCTGGGTTATGTCACCGTGTTGTTTGGTAGGTGGGTACCGTGCTTTCTGTGGAACATACTGCCTTCGTCAGCAGGTTAGAAGATGGAGACGGTGCGTTTCTCAATACAACCTTGATACCAACCTGACAGAATATACTTTTTTTTTTGTTTCATAGAAAGAAATCACAGTACAGTAGGCCTCCATGTGTCCGGATTAATTGGGACGCCGAGCCATCCCGACACGCAGAAAATCCGGATAACTGGATTTTTCTTTGAAAATAAGTTACATTGGCAGTTTGAAGTTCTGCTGTTACTATTGACAGTAAGTTCGCACCTGCGTCTAAACTTTTCGACCACGCCTGATTTGAGGTTCTAGAATCCATAACACTATACTGTAATTGATCCGATAAACGGTAATTTCAAGGCAAATTGGTTTTGTGGAATTCTCGACACATTGATCCGAAGGGCCAAGATCCGGATAACCAGCCTCCGGATAAGTGGAGTTCTACCGCACTCTTAAAACATGTCTCTGAACCTTCTAGATAGAGCAGACGTAATTTCTGCCCTCCCTTTGTTTGGGAGTCATGAATATGTTTTTTTTTCTAAAGTCAAACAAGAAATCAATGTGATTTTATTGGTATCCTTAAGGAACACCAGTAAACCTAAAACATGGTTGCAGATTCTATTATACAAGTCTGTATTTTTCATGTCATATTTTTCCATGTGGTTGTGCATGTGTTTTTCCAAAAGGTTTCCCAAATTCCACACATTAAAATATATTTCATCTCTGTCAAATCGGCATGCTTGTCAACCTTGCCTGTAGGGTTGTCGGCTTGTCTAATTTCTGCCCATATGGTTTCATCATGGCACAAACATGTGACATGTAACGAGTCGTTCCTTCAGCTATTATGTTTCATCCACACTGCAAAGACCATGGGAAAATTATCCTCCCTCAACTTTGCTTCCGTTAAGGATAGAGTTCTGCTTGAAGAGCTAATAATCACTCAGTTGGCTAAGAAACTTCACGTCTTTTCCCGAATTTGGAGGTTCCTTACCGTGAATACAAGATCCGGTCACTCTATCCTGTATTGAGCCAGATTAATCCATTTCACATTCTCGCGCCTTAATTACTTAAAATCTTTTTCAGTATTACCCTCCCGTCTTTGCCTTCCTCTCCAAAGAGATTTAATGAATGTTCCCATGATCCTTTGAAGCATGAAATTCCTTTCAGTAGTACCGGAGTGCTGATAAGTCCTTAGGCCGACCAGGAAGGAAGCAAGCTCGGAAGCATGTCAGGGACGCGAGAGATTTCAATAACGAGACGCGAGCTGTCATCAAGTTTTTTTTTCCTGCAAGACAAGGCGCCGAAGGAAATTCACACATTCTGACAGAAACATTAGATTATTTCCTTCCTGGTCGGACTAAGGACTTATCAGTACCCTTTTATGTAAATTTTACTATCTGCCTGTCAATTTTGGGGGCCGCGGTAAAACAATGGTTAAGGTGCTGCGCTACAAATCGGAAGGTCGCCGGTTCGATTCCAGATGGTGTCATTGGAATTTTTCATTGACATAATCCTTCCGATCGCACTATGGTCCTGGGGTCGACTCAGCCTGTAACAGAAATGAGTACCAGGAGCATTTCCTGGGGGTAAAAACGGCCGATGCGTAATGCTGACCAGCTTACCACCATTGTGGGCCATTGTCACGCAATCTGGGAAACTTAACTTCCTGGAAACCTCTGGGCACCTCGGGCCTGTAAATGGGACTGCTTTACCTTTTTATCCTGTCCATTTTATGAGTCACTCGGTTACAAATGTGCACCATGTTCAAGAGTTTTTAATGTTAAAGCAGGTGGTGCCTGCATTTACTGCTGTGTTTTGTGGCGTTAATACAGCAAATGTTAACTCAGCTCAAGGCGAACAGAATAAACGTATTTGAACCTAATTTAATATAGGAAATCCCGCAGTGTTATGGACTAAAACTTAAAAACAATCCGTAATAGTTCGGTCCAGCACAGCCACGTTTTATTCAGGTGTGCCTGCATGTTTAAGTCTAAAAAGTCCATCATCTGATCAACAAAACAAAAACTTTTTAAATAAGGTACGATATAGTGCAATTGTATTCGTTGTATGGAATCCCATATCCGGATTTCTTGACCTTTGAAGATGGGACCGATAGGTTGTCCCGAAACGTCGGTAAGGAAACACCAACATACCCTGCGTTACATTCCAGAAGATTGCAGATCTCATCTGCTTCGCGGTGGAAGCCTGAAGACTGCCCCCACTTCAAAGACAGCTCGTGTTTTTAGCGAAATGATCGTTATTATAAAAATCATATGAAAGAAGTGGATACACCGTGTGGCCAAATTTTAGATTTTTTAAATGTTGCAGCAGGCGGTATACGGAGTTACCGTTGGGCTCTGTGCGGTTAATCATGTTTGTCTCGCTTGTCTGCTTGCCTTGACTCTAGGCCCGTCGGAATCTTACAGTTAGTATGTCACTTGTTTGTTTACGAGTGCTATCCTTAACTACCAATAAGAATATATATATGTAAACTCCATTTAACTAGAAACTTTTAGTACTATGAGACATAATTAATTACATTTTAAATTGGTTTTTTATTGTACAATTGGATGCTCAATTATTTTAACCTTCATTGTAAACGATATGGGATCCCATAGAGTGCACGCTTATATTGTACCTTGTATATGTTCTGCATTGGCCTGATGATGGCTATTTTACGGCCGAAACATGTAGCCCTGATGTAATTGATATTTCAACAATGCGTTGATATACATATGTTGTGTTTTAGACGATAAAATACATATATTTGAATATAGTTACTTTCCATTTCCTTGTATTGCTGAAGGAGAATCTTTCCCTAACTGGGTTGTTTCAGAACTAAGCATTTTATTGCCGTTAAATCGTTTAATCCTTCAATGATAAGTATTATGCATTCTTGTGCCAAATTGATCACACGTTTTGAACGGTGGACTGTGAAATGGGGCTATCTTCTCTTTTGGAAGTGAAACATCTTAGCACTGCATTAATGAATTTAAATAAATTAGCGTTTGTTGGATAGCTTCTGCACATTGTATGCCCATACACCAGATAAGTAACGTTGCACATTTCCGTCCTAGGACACGACTCGGTAATCGGATCCCCACATTTCGAGACACCGTGTTGATCCTCGTACCCAGTTAGGCAGCGTCGTGTCTCAGAAGAACGGATTCTCACATATACAGCTGTGGAAACTTTAAAAGTAGAAATCTTAAGAAGTTTGCGATTGAAGAAATTAACTTTTCGTCTGAAAATATCTTGTGTTTGTCATGGTAAATGTGTAAATCTGCAGACGGACTTTTGTTCATTATGTTTATTGTCGTACTGTGTTAGCTGTTGTCTGCATATTGTGTACTCTAGAATTTTTATATGGATTATTTAACCCCCATTACTTTCTCTTGCAGGTGAGTACAGTCCAGTTTCGTCTAAGTGAACGTACCGAGGGTGGAACAGGTAGGCTTGCACTTTGCCTGTCCAGCTTCACGATAGTCGGAACAGTCCAACACAGGGAGGAAGAAATAAGTAATGTAGAGAAGTTAGACCGTTGTTGCTTTTAGAAATTGTTATTCATAACTATTGCGTATTTGTAGCACCCTAAACTGCTAGACGAAGTGATTTTGTAACCACGTTGTTCATCGATGATTTTAAGATTTGCAAAAATCAGTGTCTCTACCTTCGAACAGGGAATATCTCTAATCGCCTCAATGGCAGTTGATCTGCGGTTTATAGCCAGTCTTGACGGTAAATGTCGCAAGATTTTGTATTTCGCCCAACAGCCTTATACTACTTGACTCGTACGTATGATGAAGAGAGAACTAAGATGCGGCATTAACCAGTTAAAATTTCTTTTGGGAAACAGGCCTACTCGGGCCTCACCACACTTGGTAAGACTCCTCTGGATGAGGGATCTGCCCGTCGCAGAGGCCTCTACCTGACGACAGACAACATTCATAAGAAACAGACATCCATCCCACTGCCGGGATTCGAACCCACAGTCCCTACAATAAACGACCCTAGACCTACGCCTTAGACCGCGCGGCACCGAGGTTCAGTTACAATGTAATCAGCACAGTCCTGTTACTTGTAGAATGAGTCGGGACAGCTCAGTCGGCTACAGGCTGAACTGTACAGGAACTTTTTTTTTTTCGATTTCCGTCAGGGAGAGAGAGTTTTCTTTTCTGCAAATCGTCCAGACACAATGTGGAGCATATACATCCTCCTCTTTAATGGGTGCCGGTGGATATTTTGCAGGGGATACAGCGATCGGGTTGTGAATTTACCCATGTACCTCCGTCTAATTCTAAGGTTAAAATAAGTGGAGCTCTACCTCCACTCCTCTGTGCATTCATTGCATGGACCTTATTTAAACATAGGGATAATTTATTTTTGTCTTGTAATATACGAGAGGTGCTGATAAGTCCTTAGCCCAACCTACTTCCCGATGTCGTAAGACGGAATCGATAGTGTTGTTGGAAATAGAGGTCTGTTCATGTGCCGAATTGCAAGTCTTTTCTTGTTACAGAGACTGAAAGGAAGAATGTCAGGCGACGCGCGCTATTTCAACAACTTGGAGACGCGAGTTGTCATAAAGTTTTTTTTTTCTGCGAGGCAAGACGCCGAAGGAAATTCACGCCTTTCTGACAAACATTAGGGGAACATGCACCATCGTATACCACCGTCAAAAACTGGGTGACCCAGTTTAAACGTGGTGATTTTTCCACCTGTGATGCGCTTCGTCCTGGACGACCCAAAACAGTAACCACCCCGGAAATTATTGATCAAATTCACGAGATAATCTTGGAAGACCGCCGGATTTCGGCTAAACCAATAGCTGAGCAACTGGGCATCTCACGTGAGCGGGATGGGTCCATCATTTATGAAGATTTGGACATGCGGAAGCTTCCCGCGAAGTGGGTCACGAAATGCCTAAACGCGGATCAAAAACGTCAACGGTGCCAGTCGTCTGAACAGCTTTTGGATTTTTTTCGGCGCGATCCAAATGATTTCCTGTCGCGATTGTTGACCATGGACGAAACCTGGTTATATCATCATGAACCGGAGACAAAGCAACAATCAATGGAGTGGCGGCATAGCGGCCCTTCCCGCCCCAAGAATTTCTGAATGCAAAAATCCCCTGGAAAAGTTCTCGTCTCGATTTTTTGGGATCAAGACGGCATCCTCCTCATTGATTATCTTCCAAAGGGCAAAAATATCAACGCGGTGTATTACTCATTTCTGCTGGCGCAATTGAAGGACATTTTGAAGAAAAAACGCCGCGGGAAGGTCACCAAGGGGGTCTTGTTCTTGCACGACAATGCCCCGGCTCACCGGGCACTTGCAACCCGGAAGAAACTGACCTACCTAGGCTTCCATTATCTTGATCACCCAACCTATTCTCCGGATCTGGCCCCGTCGGACTACCACCCGTTCTCTGGACTGAAAAAACAATTGAAATGTCGCCATTTTTCGTCCGACGCGGAGGTCATTGCTGCCGTGGAGACCTGGTTGGACAGACAACCTTCTGATTTTTTTTTGAGTGGCTTGCAAAAGTTAGAGCAACGGGCTAAGAAGTGTATTGAGCTTCTTGGGAAGTATGTAGAATAAGTCCCGAGTTTGGACGCTGTAGCTTGTTTCATTCCTGGTCGGGCTAAGGACTTATCAGCACCCCCTCTTATGTGGTGGCCTCTGGCCTGCGAGGCTGAACGACACGTGGAAATAGTGAGAGATAATCAGCCGGTGATCGCTAGTGGAAGTTCAGAGGAACCCCATAACACGAAGAATCTCAGTACACTCTTCTCAAAACATATGAAGAATATTCAGCTTGGCAAATTCTCTCTAGGCCTACATTGACCCTCTATAAATTTTTGTTTATGCCATGTAAGTAACTGCAGAATACAAGGACATGAAGAACGCGGTTTTTGGAAACAGTATTCTTTCTATGCATTGCCATGCGTGCCGATGGCACCAACTGGCTCTCAGTAGCAATTTTTTCAGAGTAATTAACGAAAATGTTTAGTTACTTGTAAGCCTTCCAATACGATACTAGACTTGTCAATTTTTTTAGGTATATTTGTTAAACACGACATTTTAAAATCTGATTTTACTCCCGCCTTTAGGTGGTAGTTTGTCATCGTACCGACCCTGTTCATTGCTTCATTTTAACTGTATATTGACGACAGTGGTCTGGATCTAATCAAGATCGCTTTGAACACTCCGCAGTCTATTACATTAATCGCCGGACAATGGTATGATATAAAATGGCCATTTATAGCTTTACCTGCAACAATTATTTTTTCGATTCTGCGGGTTACATTGAAAGTTTGTTGCCCAGCAAGAATGAATAGATCTCCAGAAAGTTTCGTTTTGAAAATGTTCAAAAAAGAGGAAAATTTCATATTTCCGACATGTGCAATATTTTGCAAGCAGCAGTTGTGTGTTCAGGATGTCACCTGTCTTCGTAGTACAATTGAGCTGCCGTTGTAGTGCTGTGTGTGTGTGTGCTGTGGCACTTGGAAGGGCTAGAATCTGAGACAGTTCAAGTACAGGCCTAAGCCTAAAACTGAAGTTTGTTTAAAATTTTAAACTAATATTTATCATCCTAGTTAATGACATTTGGTGGCTTCTCATCGTTGAGTCTCGGGTTCGATCCCAGGACGATTCATGTGGGATCTGCGGTAGACAGAGTTGCATTAGGACAGTCTTTTCTCTGAGTATTTAGTTTTTCCTTTGTCACTTGTTGTATCATCATTTCCTCTCTGTTCATCCATCACCCTGAGATGTTGCTGTATTTCATTAGTGGACGCAGTACGAACGACTCATCTCACACCTAGTCAGAGATTAAAAATAAAAGGCATAGCCATAGAAGATGGACGAGAATACAACAGGAGGCTGAATGGAGGCAGCTTAGAGCATCGTCGTCCTCGTCAACCATGCATGCTACTTCTTTTCAGTGGCCCAAACATGGACGTTATCCGCAGCATTTCTGATGACGTGAGGAACTCAGATTTCAGAGGACTTTACTTCAATCTGGCGGTAGCGATTGTAACTGGAGACGGACCTAGAAATAGAGCGAGAACTGAAAAAAAATTGCCCAAATATGTACCTAAAATTTCAGTTTACATAAAATATTAACCTAGTATTATTTACCTACACTGGTGTAGAACAAAGTATTTGCTTCAACTTGAAACGTGTACTTCATAATATATGAACATCAGTGGATACGTGTGTTTTGGAAGGCATAGGAAGATAAAGTAATCCAACTGAAATGGCAATGCAAGATAATTACTAACACAGTAAAGCAGTCCTGTTACAGGCCTGGAGTGGCTCTGAGGGTTACAGGAAATTAAGTTTCCCAGATTTCATGACAACGGCACAGGATGGTGGTAAGGTTGTCAGCCTTACGCACCGGCCGCCTTTACCCCCAGCAAATGGTCCTGGTACTCATTTCTGTTAGAGGCTGAGTCGACCTCAGGGCCATAGTGCGATCGGAATGATTTTATGTCAATGAAATATTCCAGCGACCTTCCGATTTGTAGCACAGCACCTTAACCACTGTGCCACCGCGGTCCCATTCCTGATATAGTGCTAGGAACAAAGAGAAGGAGAGAATATTGCACATACTGAATATGAGGAAATAGACAAGCAAATATTTCCTTAGTTTTATCTCATTTTTATATTTCTTGTAAACCCATTACGTTCGATTTTCTTGGAGGAAAGTTGTTCTAACTTTCGGAAAGTAGCTTACTAACTTTAGGATTATACAAACGGGCAAAACTCTTCGAAGGAACCCAATAAGAATTCTTTGACACAGTGATCAAGTTACATATCTTTAGAGAACAAAGCATCTGTATTGAAACACCGAACACTTTGTGAATTTCAGTAGATTCCTAAGTACTATACCGTGAGGTTATACCCGGAAGCGTGGTGGTAAAAATGCATAAATGTAGAATACGGTAGTGGGAAAATGTGGTTACTTCTAATTCAAGGTGACTAATTTTATCTCGAGAGACTTGCAAAATGGAAAACTCAACACATGGTAAATTAGTGACTGAGAAAAGCGTTATTGCGCTGCATGGGCCAGAATTCATGTCATCAGTTGAGAACTTCTGCCCAACCGCAATGCTTTCAGTATGTGATTGAAGTTGTTTGTCTTCCATTTTTCTGAGTTTGATATCTTCTGCCTACTCATTTTGGTTTCAGAGGGTTATTGCTGGACCTGATCCCACTCAGTGACACACACACTCAAACACACACACACACACACACACAAACTGTGGGACTCCTCTGGACGAGGGATCGGCTCTTCGCAGAGACTCCAACCGAACAACACACAACACTCACAAGAGACACATCGATAACCCCTATTCGGATTCGAACCTGCAATCCCAGCCAGCCAGTGGCCGTAGACCTACGCCGTAGGTCGTGTGGCCACGGGAATCGGCTAAGTTAAAGTTAAGCGGTTGCATTTTTGCGTTCTTTAATTCGCGTCGATACTATGACATCACCCTCCCTATATTTACGTCATCACACTGAAAACATACCATCGGAGAATGATGTGTCAATTCCTAAAACACATATTTATTTATGTAGAATAAAATTTATAATGCACCACGCAACAACAAAAAAAACTATAAACGTCTTCTTCACTCTAAGACATCCTTGTCCTTCGGAAACACTTTTTTTTACCTTTTCGGCTCGTTTGCTAATGATATGATGTAATGAATGTTTACACAGTCTGTACATGTCTTTCCCCAATTTTTTCTGTTTAGCAGCTTTGTGCAAGGCCTTGCGACTTAGACTACAAAAGTGAAAAATGGGGGGGGGGATGTTAATTTGTTGATACTTGTCGGGAAGGATATGGCGTCTTGTAACGTGTTTGGCTGTGCATGTTACATGCTCCGTACACATGCAGCCAGTGTATGGGAACACAGTAGCGTCTTCGTGACTGTTTTATATTGTGCCTCCTTTTATTCCTGACACTCTAAACCAGAATAGAAGTCGGTTTATGGTTTTGCAATTCATTAGGTTAACAAAATATTTTCTTCGTTGCTTCCTTGTTTAGATTTATTTTGTTAGTTTTACGGCCTTTTTATTGCTTCTGGTCACATCTGCTGTTCCGAACGATGACACACACACACACACACACACACACATACAGTGGCTATGTACAGCGGTCTCTTCTGAATCGGTGGTCTTTATATTCGGTCTGTTCAGAATATCCTGAACACTCTGCCTATGTAAATGAAGTCTCAAGTTTCAGGTTCAGCAATCCCCCTTTTCTTTTTATGAATTCTAATAGCATCCCTGTATCGATGTCTAGAATTTAAGTTTCGCACTGATAAACTTGCGTTACTTCTTGAGTTCAGTTGCCAAATTGATTTAACTGTGGAAATGTAAACCAGAAATGTTACATTTTGTTGGTACGTTTCTAAAAAGTTTTTTTTTATTTTAAAAATTCAGGAATGTTACAAATGTTTAGTTTCCATATCCTGCAACACTCACTGTACAAAAATGAATACCAAGTAGCTGAATCTGCAGATCCCAGTGGCCGCGTCGTGTGAAGGTGTGGGTCTGCGTCCGCTTGCTTGCTGGGATTGTGTATTCGAATCCCGCTGGGGGCATGGATGTTTGTCTTTTTTGAGTGGTGTGTGTTGTCAGGTAGAGATCTCTACGAAGGTCTGATCCCTTGCCCAGATGAATCTTTAAGAGTGATCATGCCACAAGTAACTCTTCGTCTACAAGACTAGACACAAGAGGTCAGCCTTAGAAAGAGATATGGAAAGAAAGAAAGAAAGCAGTTAAATCCCCTGAAGTGCTAATTAACTGTTTGTGGCAGAACCTTGATATTCAGTTCGACCCTGCCATTGCATACCGTACTGAGCCAGTTACCTGAGCACCCACCGTCAAAACATGTCGCCCTACATCGATCATAAAGTAGTACTTCCGCCATCTCGTTCACGGCAGCCGTCAGGAAAAATGCTTTCTGCCACTGAACCAGTCTCCCTATTAGTAGGCGAAAGAGTAAAATTTAAGATTAAAAAAAAATTGTATGTCAGTATATCTGTTTTAGTGTACGTGTTGTTTTCATGGCGTAGATTTCACGGAGAGTGAGAGTAACCTCCTCCCTGTCCACGCTGTTAAGACACACAGAACGAGGTGTGGCATAACTCCACTGATTTACAACCTTGCCAGTGAGTGGTCAACCTCTCGGCCTTTAACTGCCGGAGAAAGAGTCCAGGTACCACTTGAACAGTAGGCTGATTGGGCCTCAGTATCGTCGTAAACTTTGTGGGAAAAAGAATATTTCATGCCTCTGCTGGGAATCATACCCCTTATCTTCCAGCCAGTAGAATAGTCACTGGCCACTACTTGCGATCACTTTATATCACATTCATCCTGAGTAGACTGATTACGGCCAGAGCGTAAATCGGGCGTTTTACTTGAGTCTGACGTAAACGTACAAGGTTATTGCCTGTGTCTGCTCTGTAACTCCAAGTAGGAGAGTGTTTAGTCGTAGAGGAATTTTACTTGGCTATTTTAATGTGAATTTTTATAGTAATAACGAAAGGAAATCGATCTTGATAATGTGGAAAGTTTAGTTACACTTTGAGAAACGCAGAATAATTCATTGTAGTATCCATTCGCATTACATAAGGGAGAAGCAGAGCATCTTCTAAATATGAACCTTACGCAATGTATTTTTTTAAATTCAGTGTCAGTGAATCCATTAGTGACAATGAATTCGACCTCATTTTATCTTGTGCCAAGCAAATATTTTGTAACTGTTTTTTAAATATTAGAATACAAATTGTCAGAGATTTCAGTGGCCACCTTTGAAATATGTTTATTCGATCACGTTTGAATCACGTCTGTTAAATAAAACACGAGGGCATCTGGAAATAGAGTTGGTTTGTTTATATTGGCTTACGAAGTCGTTTAAGAGTTAACATTTACGGTTTATGTTTATAAACAGGAACGCATAGCTTTCTGTTTTGTGAATGTATCACTTTGTTCATTTCCGAATGATTCTGATGACTACGTCACATTTAAGACCAGTCAGTTTTTGGACTCTATCCATCGTGCAATTTTTACGAATACAAAAAAATGGAACAGACCTTTGTAAATCCGTCAATTTTCCGTCATTTTGCATGACAACCTTCACCGCCAGTCTCACAAGCCTTACGGCCCTGCTAACTCAGTCACGTGATTACAGCTACTATGTTAGCAGAAGAATACTGGCACCTTCACCACTCTGGTTGCAGAAACACACTGATCCATGTGCATGCGAATTCGCGCACGCTCCCTTCTTGTGACGTCAGCCTAGGCTTAAGTCACCTGCGCGTGAAGCTTGAGACTTTGTGGAATTAATTCTGTTATAGGTGTATGTCCACCGTGGTACCTGAGGATGGAAGCAGATCCGTTTTTCGAGTCGTGTACAGTTTTTGTACTTTTGAATTGTGTTCGATAGGTAAAGTGCAGAAAGTTAGTGGTTATAAGTGCCACGTGTTCGTATTCTCGTCTAATTTTTTGTTGAATAATGGGAAAATTCTCGAAAGCTGGGCGCCGTTTTGATTCAGAATGCCGTTCTGCAAAGTAAACTCTTCTGCATATGGCAAATTTTATTAGTTGGCAGTAGACATTTTACTTTTTTGTTAAAATGTTGACCGGTTGGTAGGTTTCGACCGTAATCATCTTCCCATAGTTTGTTGGCTGCGAAATATTCACTCCCAGAATTGAAGGATTTAGTGTTCAAGTTTCAGAAATAAAAGCGCATTTAACATTGTAACATGCATTAGCGACTTGGCGTGGTTGATTGGACGTTACAGAGTGCACCTCCCATAATTGTAGGTGGGAAGCAGTTGTATTACGAGTGTTTAGAAGTTTTTATATTAGTAGCTCCCGCTGAATTACTTGGAAACACTAATGCAATTTTCAACGGAAACGCCATGCGGCTAGTGAATGGTCACCTATTGAATGTTATAGCCAGTGAGTGGCGTCACAAAACCACTAAAAAAACTTGTTGCATTTTCTGTCTATGTGTATGTGTGTGTGTGTGTGTGTGTTTATATATACTCGTGTGTATATATATATATATAAATGACTTCCTAAATTTTCTGAAATGGCCGTAGGTGTTCTGAAATGGGTTATGCTTGCTTCTTCAGGTGGAAATGGTGTGATGAGATTCGTGTCTTGCTGGACGTTCTAATAGACTTGTTGTCATGTACAAGGAGAAGTACTAACTGCAGATCCAACAGTGTAGGAATTTTTTCGTAATGTACTCATTTGAAAAAGGGATTAGAACACATTATTGAAATCTTTTTTTATTTTTTATTTTAAAGACTATGACGATGTGCGGACCCCCAAATACACTACCTTAAAAGTCGTGTCATATCAGATAACTTTAAACTTTGTCATAGGACCGTGGTGTTCAGACTATCGATAAGAACGGACTGGGCTTACTGTGATATTTTATATTAGACTCCCAGTTTCCATTTGCTTGTGGAAACTAGCATCACCTCTGTTGAGATGCATTCTAGGGAGCCATTAGTTAAGATCAACAAATGTGGTTCCCCCCTTTTAAAGTTGCACAATAGGGAACTTGTGCTCTGAACGCTGTGCTAGAGGAAAGACCTCCAGCACCCTACAGATATCGAAAGCGGGCCGCTACAGGCTGAGTATAATGTACATTAACTTAAAGTAATGGTGATCTTCGGAGAAATATGTCGTCATTCTCACCATCATCATCATACTACTTATCCTAAGTAACTGGGTAAGTTGTGTGTTTTTAATGCGTTACTCAAAGACTGTATGAATGTCTAACTTTATACAGTGTCAGTGGTAAGTGAATGAATGAATATTGACCATTGGTGGAGTGATATTGACAGGGTTAAACAGAATAATTCTTATTAACAACCATCCCCGTGTCACTTGGTGTTGTTTTGTGTAAACTGTTTGAGCATATCCACATTTCGCAATGTGGCAGCGCTCTGCGTGTCAGCCTCAACTGCTGTACTAGTAGTAGGTTCATAGTCGGACTGTTCATATTACGTTTTCCATATTTTAATGTCAGGTTTCTTAGTGGTTGTGAATACAAGATGGAGTCTTTTGCTGTAGTGGAGGGCGACGCAAGATAAGAGGTGGGTACTGTGTAAAGCGGAGGACCGCGGTAACACAGTGGTTAGGTTAAGGTGCTGTGCTACAAATCGGAAGGTCGCTGGTTCGATCCCAGCTGGTGTAAGTGGATTTTTCATTGATATAAAATCCTTCTGATCGCACGATGGCCCTGGGGCGACTCAGCCTCTAACAGAAATGAGTACCAGTAGTATTCCCTGGGGGTAAAGGCGGCCGGTGCGTAAAGCTGACAACCTACCACCATCCTGTGCCGTTGTCACGAAATCTGGGAAACGTAACTTCCTGGAACCCTCTGGGCCCCTCCGGGCCTGTAACGGGACTGCTTTACCTTTTTACTGTGTGGAGCTGAATTCGTGAGTTGTGCTGATGGGGTTTCTTTTCAGTTTCTGCCTCCAGTAATGTGGTGTAGGCTATACACCAAATGCGAACAAATTTTCAAAACATGTTGGAGCCACCTCAGAATTCTAGGAGCCGGAATGGAGACTGAAGAGCTCTGAATACTGATGATCCAATACTGTTACTTGCCACAACGACTTCGCACCGGGGATATGCACATCCCTGCTATGAATCATTTACCAGGCCCTTTCGTACATCCTCAAGGCTACACGTCATTTGTCGATATTGTGTTCGAATCTCTCTCGGGTAACTCCGTAGAGCCTGTCATGATATTTGTTATGGCTGCACACAATGCCCTCATAAAAACTGCGGGACAGACTGCAACCTTCAAATAGTCCACGGGTGCCGCCTCCTAAATCCTTGTCTTCTTGCCAATTTCGATCCTCTGCCATGTCGATTGTGGTCGTATCTCCCAGTCTTTCCAGGCAGATTCTGGGAATAGTACTTTCATTCAGAAAACGACCGCCCTGTTTCAAGTATTTGTATAATCATGAGTTCAAGTATAGGCTGAATCAAAGCTTCCTTTCTCCTCTAGGTAACGACCGGCATAACAGACCACGTTGAAACCAACGGTTTACAGCACACTTCATACGAGTATTTTCTTTCCATTATCACTGCTTTCGCCATCTCCTTGTCGACTGTTATTTCGTCCTACATATCGGTTTAGCAAAGGCATTTCTAGCTAAGGTCAAACCTGCTGCCATGTTCCGATTTGAGTACCATCTGATGGGATACAAGTGGCATAATTAACACTCAAATGTGCGTAAGGCGTTATAATCTACGATTTTAAGATTGATTTGTTGTGTTTATTATGTAAAGAAGGAGTCCGAATCATGTGTTAGGATCAAATGTCTTAACCACCAGTACTGACTGTATGAATCAGACACCGAACCTTCATCTGGAAGCAGTGGTGATCAGAATGGTTCTGTTGCAGCAGTTCCGTTTATTATAACTAGATGTGACTTCATAAGTGAATATAAACGTTTCTACCAGCATTCATGCTTACTTTTTTGTTCTATTTTCTTTATGCCAGTTAACTAAGGCGAACGTTTTTGTGACAAGAAATGAACCGCCCATTATACAGAACGTGTTAGACTGCGTTTGAAATGTGGTGGCACACGCGCAGAAACCAGTTTTCGTTTTTCGGCGAAACGGACGAGTCCATTTAAATTGGCGGGGACGTCATTTCAGTCGACTACTGGCAGCCGAGATGTGCGCATCAGCAGTAGTAATGCTGGATGCACCATGTTCCGAGGTAGTGTGAAGAGTACTGGCTACCCACTCCATTCGCCAGTTTCCCCTTCACTTCCCCTCCCGTGCGTGTGCCATCACATTTCAGCTGGACTCTACCGTACGATTGGAGCGCTATGTCTATTCGCCATACACTTTAGCGTCCTTACAGGCTAGTAGCCTTTGTTGACTCATCAGTAAAGCCTTAGGCTATTCGGTAATGTCTGGTGAACTTTGCGTTTATTTCAAACCGTACCTGTCTGAGTTCTGCCTTATGATTAATTACTAGGAGGAATACGTAATTCGGTCCCGTTATTTTCTGAGCAATTTTCGGTAACTTAATGCATTCTTACGTTTCTGCGAAATTTAACGAGAGTGAGAAACGGTGACGTTTATTTTCACATTTTGTAGTTATAACGGTGTAAGCAGTCACACTTTAAAAGCGTCCAGAAGGGTTTTAGTGAAAGGCAAGGAATGCTATAACCTGAACTCTATAACCTAACCCAGCTCATCAGTCGTTTCGCATGTCTTAATCTCAGGGAATCTAAGTGTTCTAAGTAGCAAATCGGGAATAAATAACTGTACACCATAAAGTATTCTTCGTATTATTTCACTAGATTATTACAGTTTACATATGTTTGCGTGTATGGAGGCGCCGTTGAAAATCTATGCACTATTAATCTCGGTATCATGTACACAACTTCTCATATCCTGGGTAGGAAACGGACTACTTACTTACGTTAAGGTTTCAAACTCACACAGTTCAAAACCATCCCCCCTTAAGTATTCTTACTCTTCCCAATTGGCTAACTGTTTAAATCCCACTACTCCCTAATAGAATCAACAGTCAAAATTTGAATACTTTGTTTCTATTGGCTCACTTACGTAACACTGTTCCCGTATCGCACTAGCTTAATCTCCCCGCGTATTATTGGTCTTCTCTCTCTCTCTCCCCCTCTCCGTCACCCTCTCACTCTCTCTTTAACCTCTATCCCTGTAAGCTGCAATACAAATCCGTTACATTCGCCATTCCACTCAAACTAAATTACTAATTTAAAAAATCCATCCTATCTATCAAATATAAAACTGTAACACCTCATAAAACTTAAACTAACTATAACGGTTATAACACTATGTAATAGATATTGGCGTTTGATAAGTTCATACTTATTTTCCACCGTGAAACAACGTGGTCATTGCATTGCATGACCCTGGAAAATGACCACGCTCTGCCTTTTCAGTAATGTGTAATACGAGACATTTAAAGACCCGTGATGGTTCATTCGATACTGATTGGTTTAACGAGGAAACTTAGTTCTACTGACAGTGCAGGCAGTAAATTTCTGTCTTATCCAAAGCTTCCAGACCGGGTCTTGGGCTCATCCTGTCTCCTCTTCATGTGTACATGTACCAGGGGCTCGTGTCTCCGGAGATAAACCTTGCCACTCATCTCCAACTAAAGCGCAGATGAGAATTTGTTGAGCTATAAATCCACTCTGGTACATTTTCATGGCGTGGTGCTAGTAAATCTCAGGGTAACAACATTTTACTTTTAGAAGACAAATTATATATATATATATAGTGTGTGTGTGTGCGTGTGTATGTATGTATGTATGTATGTATAAGTATATGTTGGATAAAAAATCTCTTAAGGAATAGATCCTACTTTCAAAATATACCCATTTTCAAAAACGCCACCCCTGTTTGAATCTCCATGTCATAGTTACAAGAAACGGTGCGTTATTCCAAATATTAGACTTGCACTGTATTGAAACACAAGACTGGCTGTGACGAATAGTACCAGGATGTTTAACCTAGTCTTCTTCCAGCCACACTGTGACCATGGGGTCGATTCAACCTGTACCCGAAGTGAGTACCAGGAATATTATCTGGGGGGTAAAGGCGGCCTGTGCCTAGGGCTGTCAACCTTACCACTTTCATGAGCCGATTGTCGGGAAATTTGGGAGCCTCCACCTGCTGGAACCCCTAGGGCCTGTCCGGGCTTGTACAGGGATTGCTTTGCTGACATTACGTTGTATTGTTAGTGAGGAAGTGTACCTCCTCTCTGAGGACACCACCGCGCTTTAGGGAACTAGTGTCCGTTGCCAGTGCATGAAGACGGAGATAAAGTGAGTTGCCACGCTTATTATATCTTTCCTATCCTAAACATAAATACATCCACGAAAAATTCTCCAATAAAAAAGTGACAGACTACGTTGACTTGTAGCTCTCAGTATTGGTATTTTGTGAAGCAAAAGCTGATATCATTGAGCAGATTGAACAATACGTAAAGCAAAGAATAAGCACAACAGGGCCATCGTTTACCGATTTTATTGCTTGATGGGTAAAGTAGTGAAAGGGCTGTAATCAGTTAGGTGTCCTAGGTTAGTATTATTATCTTACTGGAAAGACCGGCTTCTATTTCAGAATCGAAAATCCTGAGTGTTCGTTTTTCTGAGATGTCACTGGATGTTTGTTGGTGCCCGATGCTTTGAGACGGCGCAGTGTTCTCATTTTCGAGGGTCGAGTGACAGATTTCTCTCTGCATTGGACATTCGACCCTTGAGATGAGACCAGTACTCTGTCTCGAAACGTCGGATACTATTTATGCTGTGAGGCGACACTATAGGAGACCTCAAATGCACTGCTGCGAAAATTTGTAGGGTGGGGCTTAATATTTACCTCACGCTTAACACGGTTTTATTTGTTACGTACAAAAATATGTCCCGGCTTACATGCATCGTGCAGAAAGCCTTGGACAACAGTGAGGTTCACGTCACTGGTCACTGCAGTACCGTAGGTCCACCAGTTGATACTTCTTGCTTATCACACTTGTGACGCATTGAGTTTGGACGTGGATCCTAGATTTTTGGAAAATGTGAACCCATGTCTTAAGGGTGTGTGAAAAAAAAATAGAAAACAACTGTCATTTAATTTGTAGGTAGGATTTTCATGAAGTGTCTGGATGAATTACGGTTCTATGCGGTCTATCGTGAAGTTAACATTGGGGTTTTAGTGGTGTCAGTGTAGCGGCAATCTGCCGCTGTGTTTCTTAGTACATTCTAAAACGACGTAAGTCGTCTTGTCTTCTGCTGTGTGAATTACAAGTGAAAAGCGAGTATAGCAGAATTTAAAGTCATCATAATGCAACGTACGTTGTATGTTGATAAGGTACAGTCCGTGGCCATCCCGGTGGCCGTGCGGTCCAAGGCGTAGGTCTACAGGCGCTTGATTGCTAGGATCGCGGGTTCGAATCCCGCTGACAGCATACACGTTTGGCTCTTGTGTTAGATGCATTGTGTAGGTAGCCGCCTGTGCGACGGGCTGATGACATCTTCAGAAGAGTCCTGGAGGGTATATATGACTCAATTGTGTGTGAACTAGAAACGTCAACGAGGCGGCCTAGACCCGAGATGGGCTGTAGCACCACCCACGAAAAAGCAGCCCGTTTAGACACTACCAGTTGCCGGTGCAAGAGTCTTGCTTCTGGCTACTGGAGGATTTTGTCGACTTTCCTCTTCTTGACACAGTCATGCCTATATCTGTCTCTTTCACATCACCGCAAAGTCTGGGGTTGAGGTTTAGATATGCGTTGCATTAGAACACGGTATGTGTATAGTGAGACTGAATTCATCGTAACATTAGCAAGATTAAGTTTATAGGACGACCGTGAAGTTTGGTAGTTTGGCCGGCCGAGTCACCGGTCGGCCTGCAACCTGCCAACCAAAGAGCGCACTGTTATGTCGCACGATACTGCACCCTTGATACCTCGCGTGCTAGTTGCTGTACCGAATATGCTACCCAAATGGAGTAAGATTTGACATGTCATCTCGGGTTTCAATAAGCTGCGTGGGACTAATTGCGTGGAACCATTGTGAATATGGAGCAAGCTTTCATAGGTAGATTAACACCACTGGGTAGATTCCTTCGTGTACAGCTAATAGCTCCTCAGTTTTAAGAAATTACCCGTATTCCTGGGAACAAAAGATTTATTACCTTTTTCACACGTGCCCGCCATTGGCCTTTATCCTGATCCAGATGTCTTCAAGTTCACAACCTCCCGTCCTAATTCCTGAAGATCCATCCATGTCTCCTAAGTGGTCTCCTTCCAGCAAATGTACCCACCACAAACCCTGTATGCGTGATGCTTTTGTAGATAGCCCGGCTAACATTTTGATTCTAATTAGGATTGCGTAGTGCAATGGCCGTTAATTATTCATTGGCCGTCCCGAAGAACTGTTTGTCGCTTTTTTTGTTTGTTACAGTACTTTCCCTGACCCTTCGGCCGGAGGTACAATTAAATTTTCCCCATTAATGAATCCGTCTGATAGATATGATTTATGTTCCTATACATGAGTTTCTCTCCTTGAACAAGAATGAGCAGGGTGACTGTTACATGACCTGAAAGGAAGTGACGGAGAGGGAATGTGAGATGTAGTGGGGTAAGTTATGGCTATCTTTACCCATAGGAGTCCTGTGGTCTACCTCATCTCTAGACCACACACACACACTTTGTTACCGTATCCAATGCTATGTCCTTTTTTTACCGTTGTGTTCTTACCTACAGGAACACAGGACGCAAGGTAGCATTTCCGGACTGTATAGGCCGTTCGGAACCTGATGGCACACGGTGACGCACGGGAGGGGAAGTTAAGGGGAAAGATATGAATGGAGTGGGTAGCCAGCAGCCTTGCACTGTACGTCGGAACATGGTCTATCCGCTGATTCGCACTCCTCGACTGCCAGTAGTCGACTGAACTGACCCCCCCGCCGATTTAAATGGACTCGTCCGTTTTGCTGAAAGATCAAATCTGGTTTCTGCGCGTGTGCCATCACGTTTCGAACGTGCTCTACCACAATCGATGCAAGCCTTATTGTTACGATGTGGATATTTCGTTTACAAACACTTGACCTACAGTACGGTATGTGTTCAAGGTATGAGACCCCGAAAAGAATTTTGAATTTTTAGTGAGTTCGTGTACCGGCACTCTGTTTTGGACATATAACTTCTGGCGAGTTGTTTCGATTTTCATGGCACAGCGCCCGAACACCGATAAAATATTAACATATAGCATCAGTGTATATGTGCATGTGTGTGGGAAGTTTTTCAAAATTTTTACATGCTAATCATGATTATTTTCCGTCTTACACGCATTACAACTTCTGTATTTGCGTGGGTGTGATCTTTTGTTTAACGACGCACGCAGTTTATAATGTTATATATTGTTGGCGGTAGATGAAACTTAAGTATGGAGCATTGTTGGAATGCTATAGACGGGTTGCATCCGAAGTACTCAGAGGAAAACCTAACCCATGACCACTTTGTCCACGGCAAATTTTGTTCTGAAACCTGGCTTCTGCGACGAGAAGGCGGCGAATAACGTCCTGTGCCATGGTACGACTTGTATCAGTAGTTGCAATACCATCATTAATTAATACATAAATCAGTGGTCACGTCCTCCGAACCTGTCGTTCATAATCCGAACCACCATCTTGTTACTTTAGACCCTACATAACCCTCGCAGTTCACACAGCATCGCTAAATACACTAGTCCAAAAGGGACAACGGCAGCAGGTTCTTGGATCGACACTTACGGTTTCCCGTTGCAGTGTCTTTCCATAAATCCCTCTTCCTGTGCTCCATTATGTTCATATATATATATATGGCTTATCAGCCTTTTTGGGCCAAGGCCTCCTTGTTTTTTGAGGTGTCAAGATCAGTCTTAGAGCCGGTAGAACTCCTGGATTTGTAATTGGTCCGTCGCAGAGACCTCCACCTGACGACACCCAACACCAACAAGGGACAAATCCATGCCCCCGGAGAGATTTGAACCCGCGATTCTGTCAATCGAGCAGCGGCAGACCCACGCCTTAGACCGGGATCGGATGTGTGTTTGTGTGCGTGTGTGTAAATGCTTGTGGTAACTTTTGGTAATAATCAAAAAGAGCTTTGGGCAAGTTGAAATTTGCCAGAGAAGCATTTAGTTAGAATAAAATGTAGACGGAGTTCTGGTTCTTGAGATTCGCCATTCACGCCATCCAGTCACCGTCTCAGTATAAGACTAGCCCACGTGCTGTTGGGTACGCTAGGTGTAAGAGCCTCAAAAAACTGTGTGGACCTGGTAAAAGGCTAGAGCCAGAAAACAGCTGATCTCTGAAGCCATTAATTTCTCCCGTTCTTGATAACCTAGAAGTTGTGTTGTTGGACCACCAGAAGCGCAGGATATTGCTGTCTCATGCCCTGTTGTCGGCGAAGCTGTTTCTTCATTAAGTCTCTTCTCTGCAGGTGACGGGCGAATCCTTTCAGTCAATATACACAATCGTACTGTGCCACAACCCGCAGGTCCAATTGTGCCACCACATGAAATATGATCCGAGCCCTAACCTTACAATAGCGGACTGACGGATTTTAATTGGTCTGTTCTTTGCGTTGCTGCTGTAGGCGACAGTTGTGGAACGAATTTCGACTAATTACGATACAAAATGTCATAAAGCAAACGAGTCTCGATATGACAAAACAATTTTTCTTTCTTGTACTCTGCTAGATTTAAAACTTCAATTTCTTTATTCACGTACACTGTCGCCTGAATATATTGCAACTGAAATGTGATATTTATTCCTCTATGCAGCGTCGAAGTTCTGAAAGTTGAGGAATGCAAGCACGAAGTCACGCAGGCGCGAAGGGGTGGGGGTGGAATTAAAGCCACGCCTAATTTAATCAAGTCAATCGATAATAAAATTACGTCGTTGTCTCCACAAGCTATTAACACGGTTAACTTAATGAATTTTTGATTTCCAATAACACAAATGCACAGCATTAAATTTTGGCCACTCGACCACTCGGATCTGAATCAAGCCTGTTATTCACCGCTGTCACAACGAGGCGAGTCGATTGAATGTGAGGAACTGCCATTGCTACTAACTTCCTGCGTCCAAAGGTTCGGCTCCACGAGACTGGCATCCCCAGCAACCAGCCATTCTTGTAGGCGTATTAGCCATTCACAACACGCTTTACCCGGGGACCTACTACCAGCGACAGGTATGCCCAGCGAGCTACTACGTTTCAGTTTATTAGTCCCTTGACTCTTAGGCCGTCGCCCACCGTCTGTCTGCCCGATCGAAGCGCCGTGTTTATGAGCAGCACTTGAAACTGCAATGTGTGTGATCTGTGACCGCAATAAACCGCCTGTTTGTATTTTAGCAGGATACATGGAATCTTCTTTATATTCTATCTTATAATTCACTGTTACTTTGAATAGTGCAGTTCTGTTCAGTTAGAATGTGATGACGTGAAATATATATCTCCATATTTCCTGTAAAAGCTGTGTCTGTACAGTCAGATTTAATTTGATACGATACTTATTTACTGCAGTTGGGTTTCCACCCGGTAGCAGTAGTCGGATACTTACTCCATGGTGCAGAGTCCTTCTTGAGAAGCTAACTGGTTTGCAGCTAGTCAAGAAATTCCCCGCATTTCACGGAACCCGAAGGTTCATTACCGCACTCACAAGCATCCACCACCTGT
>Ga0123354_10002936_pt1 | contig 23138 bp, 19 predicted proteins | sample TergutLab28metaG_2_FD_97872 | JGI IMG/M metagenome (GOLD analysis project Ga0123354, IMG submission 97872) | Labiotermes labralis P4 segment gut microbial communities from Petit-Saut dam, French Guiana - Lab288 P4 | ecosystem: Host-associated > Arthropoda: Insects > Digestive system > Gut ... | reverse complement strand
GCGGGCGTTGGCGTCGAAACCGAAGTTTATCCTTGCCGACGAACCGACGGCAAACCTCGACGGCAAATCGGCTGAAACACTGCTGGATATTATGGAAAGGCTGAACGAGCAGGAAAATATCACGTTTATCTTTTCCACCCACGACCCGCGAGTCATGCAAAAAGCCCGACGAATAATCACGTTGCAAGATGGCAAGGTTGTTAGCTAAAATAGCAATCGTATTTCTGCTGCAATCCATCATCTTTCTGCCGCTCTCTGCCCAAAAAGCAGCGCCATTAAACGGATACGTCAGCGGATTATATACGCCCATCTATTTGACGGGCGAAGATATGTTCATGAACAACGGATTAATACATAACCGGCTGAATTTCAAATATACTCCCGATAAGAAATGGACTTTTACGGCTGAAATAAGAAACCGAGCTGTTTTGGGTAATTTTTCTAATCTCAGTCCGGATTATTTTTCCGCGCTAACAGCTGATAACGGATGGATGAATCTTTCGTGGAACATCGCACAAGGCAACTCCGGTTTGTTAAACAGTTCGGTGGAAAGATTGAATATTGCGTACAACTATAAAAAATGGAGCGTGGTTGTTGGAAGGCAACGAATTAACTGGTCGCAAACGCTGATGTTCAATCCGAATGACATTTTCAACGGTTACTCCTTTTTCGATTTTGATTATCCCGAAAAAGCGGGCAGCGATGCGATACGAATCTCCTATTATCCGTCGGCAGTGTCGGTGGTAGAAGCAGCTGCAAAACTCAACCGTTGGAACCAATTGACGGCTGCAGCGCTGTGTCGGTTCAACGTAAAAGGATGGGATGTGCAGGCGCTTGGAGGCGTTGTCAACCAATACGACCGGGTCGTTGGCGCCGGCTTCAGCGGCGATGCGGGTGGAGTCAATCTGCGGGGCGAAGCATCTTTCTTCCATTCCACTCAAAAGGATGCACTCATGAAAAACACTTTAGTCACTTCGTTTGGAGCCGATTATACTTTCAAAAATTCATTGACGCTGACAGGAACAATTTTATACAATCAACAACCGTCCGGCGGTTCAAGTAATTTCTTATCGCTTTACAGCGTACCGTTAACGCCCAAATTTCTCTCCATCACCGATTGGACAGCGTGCGTTCAGGCATCTTATCCCATCACACCGCTTTTCACCGGGGGATTAGCCGTCGTCAGTTTCGTGGATATGCCTGCTTTTTATTTCGGTCCTTCATTCGATTATTCCCTCTCCGATAATCTTACGTTCAGCGCTATGGTACAACTTTTTACCGGAGGCTCAAAAACAGAATCAACCAATCTGGCTTTGGGGTATTTGCGGTTGAAGTATAATTTTTGAGATGATTAAGGATTACGTCATTTTATTTCTTCACCGCTTCCATTACCCGCATCAAGTTTCCGCCCCAGATTTTAGCGATTGCTTCATCGGAATATCCGCGACGAATCAATTCCATCGTGAGTTGCGGAAATTCGTTAGCGGCTTGCAGACCTTTGATGCCGCCACCGCCGTCGAAATCAGAACCTATGCCCACATAATCAATACCCGCCAACCGAACAATATAATCAATGTGATCGACCGCATCTTTTACTGATGCCGTTCCATTCTTTTTTAGAAATCCGCTATAGAGACAAATCTGAATGACGCCGCCTTTATCCGCTATGGCTTTTATCAGACGATCGGAAAGATTACGAGGATGATTACAAAGTGCTTTAACGCAGGAATGGGAAGCAATTACCGGATAGCGGCTGAGCGCCAATGCGTCGAATGCAGTCTTTTCTGAAGTATGCGAAATATCAATCATTATTCCGCAACGATTCATTTCTTTCACTACTTTCTTCCCAAATTCGCTTAAACCGTTGTGTTCCGGACTCCCGGCATTGGCATCGCAAATGTCATTGTTTTTGTTATGCGATAAGGTTATGTATTTAACCCCTAAATCAGCGAAACGCTTAATGTTTTCGATATCTTTCCCGAGGGCGTACCCGTTTTCTATACCTATAAAAATGGATTTTTTATCATTGGCTTTGTTATTTTTCAAATCAGATACGTCATACGCTTGTGCGACACTCGCCGAATTATTTTTAATCTGTCGCTTAATCTCGTTGATGATATTCACCGTTTTTTCGAAAGCACGTTGGGAGGCATCATTAGTTCGTGCTCCCTGTGGAATATAGGCTACCATGAAAACAGCATCCAACATGCCTTTTTGCATTTTTGGAATATCCATTTTAATTGTGTAGTCAACCACCTTGTTTGCTGTTTCGACGCCCAGTTCTTTTGGGCTTACTTTTAGTGGTGAATTAGATTTTCCGATATCAACACCGTATTTGAAAAACATTGGCGTATCACAATGTGAATCGATGGTGTAGATTTTTTTGTGGAGAGCTTTCGCTTTTTCAAATACACCGGCTTCGTTCACCAAATACTTCATTGTATCAGCCATGATTTTGTCACCGGTGACTGCTCCATTTTCCGGATGCCATTGAACACCGGTAATAACCTTTTCTTCGGCCGATTCTATTGCTTCAATCATCCCGTCATCAGCCCAAGCCACTACTTCAAATCCCGGAGCAGGATATTTTACGGCTTGATGATGGAATGAATTAACCATTATTTGTTTTGCTTGCGCAATTCGATGAAGGCTGGATTCAGGTACGATACGCACTGAATGTGTTGGAATTTCACGCGCTTCTTCCTGGTTGTGATTGATGGTCGATTCGGTGACATACGATGGAATATCCTGTATCAAATCCCCGCCGAATGCTACGTTAATTAGTTGACATCCACGACAAATTCCAAGAATGGGCATTTGTAGTTCGGCAGCCCGGTTCACCAATGCTATTTCGTATTGGTCGCGCTCCAAGTCATAACTTTCCACCGACGGATGCAATTCTTCTCCAAATAAAGGAGAGTAAATGTCACCGCCGCCCGAAAGTAGTAAGCCGTCTATTCGAGCGATAATTTCGTCTAAAACCTTTTCATCGGTTATGAGCGGAATCAAAACCGGCGTACCTCCTGCTTGGAGAATGGCATTCACATAAGCATCGGCAATGCGTGACGTATTTTCTTTATGATTTGCCGATAATCCGATAAGCATATTATACGTCAATATTAGCGTAAGTAGCGTTTTCTTCAATAAATTCACGACGAGGAGCTACATCTTCACCCATTAACATAGAAAAAACATTATCGGCTTCAGCCGCGTTTTCGATAGAGACCTGCCTCAAAGTACGCATATCGGGATTCATCGTTGTTTCCCAAAGTTGCGATGCGTTCATTTCTCCTAAACCTTTGTAGCGTTGCGTTGTAGTCAAACTTTCGTTTCCTTCGGCATATCGGTTGATAAAAACTTGCCGTTGTTGGTCGGTCCAGCAATATTCTTCCGCTTTCCCTTTTTTCATCAAATACAAAGGAGGGGTAGCAATATAAATGTAGCCGTTTTCAATCATCGGACGCATGTGTCGGAAAAAGAAGGTAAGAATCAAGGTGGCGATATGGCTCCCGTCCACGTCGGCATCGGTCATAATAACCACTTTGTGATAGCGCAGTTTACTCATATTCAATTCTTTTGAATCGTCTTCGGTTCCAATGGTTACACCCAAAGCTGTATAAATATTGCGAATTTCTTCGCTTTCAAGCACTTTATGATGCATGGCTTTTTCCACGTTCAGAATTTTACCTCGCAGAGGCAGAATCGCCTGGAATTGACGGTCACGCCCTTGTTTAGCGGTTCCTCCCGCAGAATCTCCTTCGACAAGGAAAATTTCGCACCGTACCGCATCTTTATCTGAACAATCGGCTAATTTGCCTGGCAATCCGCCTCCCGAAAGCGGCGATTTGCGTTGAACCATTTCACGGGCTTTTCTCGCAGCATGACGGGCAGTTGCCGCAAGGATGACTTTTTCGACAATGGCTTTGGCTTCCCGCGGATGCTCTTCCAAATAGTTACCCAACGATTCGCCGACAGCCATCTCCACAGCACCAATCACTTCGTTATTGCCTAATTTTGTCTTCGTTTGTCCTTCAAATTGAGGCTCCTGCACTTTAATGGATATTACGGCGGTTAAGCCTTCCCGAAAATCGTCACCGTTAATTTCTACTTTTACCTTTTCCAGCATTTTCGACTCTTCGGCGTATTTTTTCAACGTCCGTGTCAATCCCCGACGAAATCCCGCCAAATGCGTACCGCCTTCTATTGTATTGATATTGTTTACATACGAATACAGATTTTCGTTATATGACGTATTGTAAGTCATGGCGACTTCGACCGGGACGTTTTGTTTTTCGGTGACAATATGAATGATATCCAATATCAACGGTTCTTTATTGGCATCGATGAATTTCACAAATTCTTTCAAGCCTTCTTCCGAGTAAAAAGTTTCTCGCTTAAAAGTTCCATCTTCTTTAACTATCCTTTTATCAGTTAATTCTAAGCGAACGCCGGCATTCAGATAAGCTAATTCCCGCAGGCGTTTCGACAATATTTCGTATTTAAAATCGGTGACAATGAAAATGGAGGCATCCGGTTTGAAGGTGATAATGGTTCCGCGATAGGAAGTTTCTCCCACCATACGAACTTCCGTGGTTGGTTTTCCGCAAGAAAATTCCTGGATATATATTTTTCCGTCCAGATGAACTTCCGCTTTCAGATAAATGGAGAGGGCATTTACGCACGAAACGCCGACTCCGTGCAAACCGCCGGAAACTTTATATGAATCTTTATCAAACTTTCCTCCGGCATGCAACATGGTTAAAACGACTTCCAATGCCGATTTTTGCTCTTTTTCGTGAATATCGACCGGGATTCCGCGCCCATCGTCTTTTACGGTGACAGAGCCGTCTTCGTTAATATAAACTTCAATATTTTTACAATGACCCGCCAGCGCTTCGTCTATCGAATTATCGACCACTTCATATACCAAATGGTGCAAGCCTTTTTCACTTATGTCACCTATATACATGGCAGGACGTTTCCTCACCGCTTCCAATCCTTCAAGCACTTGAATACTCTCTGCGGAATAGCCGTTGGAACTATTTTTCGTTTCTTCGCTCATTGATTTAATTTGTACATTAATTTGTTTATGTATAAGATACAAAGGTAGCAAAAAATTACCAAATAAAAAAAGCCGAACACGAATAGATGCCGGCTTTTTCATTGATATATAACTAATGAAAAAAGAGTTTAATTTAAGCTGTTGACATGCAAAGCCAATTTAGATTTTAAGTTACCTGCTTTATTCTTATGGATGACATTTTTCTTTGCCAATCTATCCAACATCGAACTCACCTTTTTGTAAAGCTCCGAAGCTTGCGGCTTATCGGTTGTCGCGCGGAGTTTTCTCACCGCGTTTCTGGCTGTTTTTGCATAATACCTGTTACGCAATCTTCTCGTTAGCGTTTGCCTGATTCTTTTTATCGCTGATTTGTGATTTGCCATTTTGTTAGCTCTGTTTTAATCGTTTTTTTTTCTTATTTTTGTAGTCCATAGGGGAATCGAACCCCTCTTTCAAGAATGAAAATCTTGCGTCCTAACCGATAGACGAATGGACCGGTTTTTATTTTGCGGGTGCAAATATAGAGTTATTTTCCGAATATACAAAATATTTTTGTCTTTTTTTACTTTCAAACTTTGCCAACATGTTACACAAAACGCGCGGAATAGTCTTGCATAGTTCGGCTTACAATGATAGATATGCGATTACGCTGATTTATACGGAAGAATTCGGGCGGGTTTCCTATCTGACGTCGCTGACGAAAAGCCGGAAAACCAAGGTTCCCCGTTCGTTGTTTCATCCGCTGGCAATTTTGGATTTAGAGGTTGAACATCAAAATTTGCGGGATATTCAACGCATTAAGGAAGCTAAAATACACATCCCTTTGGTTGCTCTTTTGACCGACCCTCTGAGGAGCGCTCCGGGTATTTTCCTGGCGGAATTGATAAGCAGAGTTGTTCGTGAAGAACAAACCAATCGCCGGCTTTTCGATTTTCTTCTGCAATCGGTGCAGGTTCTGGAATTTACCAATGCGTCTCCCGCCAATTTTCATCTGGTGTTTATGATTCGCCTCAGTCTTTTTTTGGGATTTTATCCCAATGCAACCGACTATCGGAAAGGTATGTTTTTTGATATGCGAAACGGTACTTTCAATCGACATCAACCGGCTCACATTCATTTTCTTTCTCCCGGTGAGAGCGCTGTTTTCTACAATCTTATGCGGATGACATACGAAAATATGTCCGCTTTTCGGTTCTCGGGAAAGGAACGCCAAACAATTATCCAGCGGATGCTGGATTATTATCGGCTGCATTTGAGCGATTTCCCGGAAATAAAATCCTTACGGGTGCTGCATGAGGTTTTTTCGTAGGATTACTCACACTCTCTTGATACGTAACCGCAAGGGATGCAAAGGATTTTCGCAAAGTTCACAAACATTTGTTGAATTATGATTTTAGTAATATAAATTTTAGTAAGCAGTGTCAATCCCGGATTTTTTATGTAATTTTGCAATCTACAAATGATATATCTTATTTTTAAGATTTATTTTGTATAGCTAAGTACTAAAATTTTTACAATTAATATATTTACAAATAATTTTCATATATTATGCACATATTAAGTTACATAAATTTTTAAAAAAAAAAAAACAGGCAAAAGAGAATTTTCAATGAATATGATTATACAATTGAAAGTTTCCGGATTAATGAAGGTTTAATAACGAAAATTGATTTTGCCCGATGGCTTCATCCATTTGAAAAATACAAGCCTATAACAAAAGAAAACATTCGCTTTTTTAAAAAATTAGTTCATAGCGGAGACATGATTATCGATATTGGAGCGTATGAAGGAGATACAACCGTACCTATGGCTCTTGCCGTAGGGAAGGAAGGATTAGTTTTAGCATTAGAACCAAACTTTCATGTATATAAAATATTAGAGAAAAATGCTTCTTTGAATAAGGAGTTTACAAATATCATTCCTATGTGTTTTGCAGCTACTGCTGAAGACGGTGAATTTACATTTAACTATTCGGATGCTTCTTTTTGTAATGGTGGTTTTTTATCTCAAAACCATAAAAAAAATCATGGACATCATTACCCTTTAAAAGTTAAAGGAATAAATCTTGAGCATTATTTACTTGGTCATTATAAGGAAGATTTGAATAGGTTAAAACTGATAAAGATTGATGCAGAAGGATATGACAGAGAAATACTAAAATCTATCTCAAAAATTATTATCGATTTCAAGCCAAAATTAATCATTGAATGCTACAAGCAATTGACTACAGAAGAACGACACAAGCTATATGATTTAATTGACGGATTCGGGTACGATTCTTTTTATCTGGAGAATTTCGAACAGGAAACTGAAATGAAAAGAATTAAGAAAAAAAATATGACTGATTATAGACATTTTGATATTTTGGCTATTTATAGAACCTCAAATCTTAAATAGATTAGGTTTATTTTTATTAATAGAAATACTGCTGGAGTTTTGCTATTTCTCATGCAAATAAATAATTTTCTGTATCTTAAAATAATATTTCACTCTCTTTTGTCGGCGTTATTTGAATCGGAATTTTTTATGTACTTTTGCTTGCTAAAAATAAAAAATTTACTGAAAAGGGCATGAGACATTGTCGATGCAGGTTTTCCGATTTGGATATAAATATGCAGGAAGTTTTTCTTTCGATGGGATACAGAGGCGCTTCTCCGGAGGAAGAGATTCTATCGTTGGTTAACAAGGTATATGCCGAAACTGCCGATATTTGCAAGCCGCAATATATTTATGAAATATACCCCGCAAACAGGATTGATGCCGATTCAATTGAGATTGCGGGAAAAAAGTTCATCACGGGAAAAATCATAACAAGGTATTTGGTCGGAATGGAAAAATGTTGCGTTTTTGTTGCAACGGCAGGAAAGGAATATGAAGCCTACAAGAAGCAGCTTCGAGGGAAAGGAGATTTTCCGGAAGAATTCATTGCCGATGCTATCGGAAGCGTCACAGCGGAAGCTTGCGTTACGCGCATCAGTGAAGAATTAGCCGAAACAGCCGACGGTATTTGCACTTATCCCTACAGTCCCGGATATTGCAATTGGAAACTGTCGGAACAATCTTTGCTGTTCTCGCTTTTGCCGGATACACCCTGCGGAGTAACTTTGACCGAATCCTGTCTGATGACGCCGATTAAATCGACAAGCGGAATCATGGGAATCGGGATGAATATCAAACAAAAAGTCTATGCATGCCATATTTGCGACGATAAGAATTGCTATAAACGAAAAGAAATATAATATTTTACACCCTTGAACAAAATGAACATGCACTCTTGGATGCAGAGCATCCTACGCAATAATAAAAGGATAGCGATACCGGTTATGACGCATCCGGGTATCGAGTTGATAGGTAATACCGTAAGGGAAGCCGTATCGGACGGAAATGTACACTTTGAAGCAATCCGAGCATTGGATCAAAAATATCCGTCGGCAGCTTGCACCGTCATCATGGATTTAACCGTGGAAGCCGAAGCTTTCGGAGCCTCAATCAATTTCCCTGAGAATGAAGTGCCAACCGTTGTGGGTCGTTTACTTTCGGACCGTGAATCGGTGGAAAAACTACCCATTCCCGATTTGACGGCAGGACGCATTCCTCAATACATTCTTGCCAATCAATTGACTGCCGACTATTCGAAAGGCAAGCCCTGCTTCGGTGGAATCATCGGTCCCTATTCGCTTGCCGGAAGATTATACGACTTATCGGAACTCATGCTCGCCTGTTACTGCGAACCGGATATTGCCGAATTGTTATTAAAAAAATGCACGGAATTTCTAAAAGCCTATTGTCTCGAACTGAAAAAAAGCGGAGTCAACGGCGTTATTATTGCCGAACCGGCAGCCGGACTGTTATCCAATGACGGCTGCAGTGAATTTTCTTCGCAATATGTCAAACAGATCGTTGAAGCTGTTCAGGACGACTATTTTATGGTCGTGCTTCACAATTGCGGAAACACGGGACATTGTACCGCTGCCATGCTTGAAACGGGCGCCCGAGGATACCATTTCGGCAATAAAATCGATATGGTGGAAGCATTGAACGATTGTCAGCCCGATGTATTGGTCATGGGAAATCTCGATCCTGTGTCGGTCTTCAAATTATCGACACCCGAAACAGTCAAATCAACCGCCTTGGAATTATTGAACGCAACGTCGGGTTATCCGAATTTTGTCTTATCTTCGGGATGCGATGTGCCTCCGCATACTTCCCATGCAAACATCGAAGCATTTTACGAAGCGCTTGAAGAATATAATAAGGACTTCAGTCCTCAATTAACTTGAAGCTGTATCCCTGTTCCAGCAGCCACTCAATGGATTTGGGCAATGATTCTTTCATGCGGTCGCCGGCTTTGATCGAGTCGTGAAATACAATAATCGAACCGTTCCGGGTATATTTTTTCACTACGTCAAACACCTGCTCGGCAGTCATCAAATGACTATAGTCGCGTGTTACCACATCCCACATAATCACTTTGTAACGTTTTTGCAAGGCGCGGAATTGCGGAAACCGCATGTGACCGTAAGGCGGACGGAAAAGCTTGCTGCGAATCCTGAGATTTGCTTGTTCCACATCATCCATATACGACCGGGTATCCGTTTTTAATCCCTGAATGTGATGAAATGTGTGATTTCCTGTTTTATGACCGCGTTCTTTCACCATTTGATAGATTTCGGGATATTTACGAACATTATCGCCCACGCAGAAAAATGTGGCTTTAATGTTGTATTTATCCAACATATCCAATACCCAAGGCGTTATCTCGGGTATCGGACCGTCGTCAAATGTGAGGTAAACAGCTTTTTCATTAATATTAAATCTCCAATGTGAACCGCGATATAGACTGCGATACAATTGGGGCGCTCTCTCTATCAGCATAAATTTATCGATTTGTTCCGCCCCTTTGCTGCACTTGACGGGATTTCATGAATTGATCATACTGTTGGATATAGTTGTTGAAATCGGCGATATACGATTCGTACGCTTCCCGGTTTACGTTTTTATACACTTGAAACATACTTTGTGAATAATACAATTCTCTCCGTATCTCATCCAATGTTTGCGCATACTGTCGAGCGTTTAATTGAGAAAACCATTTTAAAGATTTCATCGAATTGCTCAGCAATATATCATAAATTTTCTTCGCTTTTTCTATTTCTCCTATTTGATAATATCCTTTTGCAATTTCGTTTGCCGAATAATAATCATAAGGAACGTTGTAGTGGGGAAGTACCTTTAAACCGTAGTCCAAAACTTCTTTCGCTTTTTCGTTTTTTCCGTCTTCGATTAAATATCTGCCCAACTTTCCGAACATCATCCTGAACACTTTTGCCATACGCGTGGCATTTTCGTCTAAATACAAGCCCGGTTGTTCCAGATTGCCCCAGCGATATTTATGCATTAAATTGTCGTAGAGTATATCGATATCGACATCCATTCGGTTGGGACCAGCTGTCGTATCTTCGTCATATTCTTGGCTCAATCCGGTATTATAAGGTACTAAACGATAAGCTACTCCATCTTGACGGAAAAAAGAATCCAAACGCAGATATTGATCCGGGCTTACGGTTGTTGCAAAATAAATCGGACGCGACCAGTCTCTATTATTATTTATCATATCCAGAATCATCAATTCCTGCTTTGTCAATCCTCTTTTCGCCTGATCAACGAGTTCTCCCGACGTATCTACTCTGTCGCCCAAGTTAATATTCAAATTTTTCAGTATCCGGTTATAGTTTTCGGGCTTCACAACACCCGACTTAACAACAGCAGCCGAATCGACCGGAAGGTAAAGCATATCGGTGCGAATATTATCCAATTCGCCATCGTAGCCTCGTATTCGTTTGGTGCGGATATCATCGGATTTAATCCAATCCAATGCGCGTGCAACTTCCCATGGTTCGTCGGTTTGCTTTACGATATACGCATAATCGTGAGTTCCTTGAATATAATCCGTTCTTTTCCATGAGATAGGCAGGGGTTGGGATTCGTATGCCTGTCGCTTCATCTGATCGATATACCAATCGGTTTGCAGATAACTCAGATTGCAAACCCTGACATCGGTGCGGACTCCTTCCACTTCCTGATTATACCAAAGCGGGAAGGTATCGTTATCGCCCATCGTAAATATAATCGCATTGGGCTCGCAAGTTATTAAATAATTGTAGCCGAAATCCCTGCATATATATCGTTTAGAGCGGTCGTGATCGTCCCAGGTTTGTGATGCCATTTGAATGGGAACCAATATACAAAGCGCCGATCCGGCAATAGCAGCCGGTACAGCCGGAAGTTTAGCGTATTTGCCCAGTGCGCGAATGACTCCCGCCACTCCCAATCCTATCCAAATAGCAAAAGCATAGAACGATCCGGCATAGGCGTAATCTCGTTCACGCGGTTCAAAAGGCGTTTGATTCAAATAAATCACAATTGCCAAACCCGTCATGAAAAACAATAAAAACGTTACCCAAAATCCTTGCACTCCCTTTTTTCCCGAATAAATCTGGAAGAAAATTCCTACGATACCCAATATTAACGGCAGCATATAAAATCGGTTGTATCCTTTATTTTTAACGATACTGTCCGGCAAATCGTCTTGAGGTCCGAGCCGGATCGCATCTAAAAATTTGATTCCGGTAATCCAGTTTCCGTTCACTATTCCGCCATTACCTTGAATATCGTTTTGACGACCGGAGAAATTCCACATAAAATACCGCCAGTACATAAAATTAACCTGGTAATTTAAGAAGAAGCGGAGATTTTCGATAAAGGTGGGTTTTACGACATATTTTGTTCCTTCGGGAGTTACCACCCGCACACGTTGTCCTTTTATGTCCGCCCAATATTTATAGCCTTGAATATGGTTCGACTCTTTGCTGAACATTCGCGGAAACAGCGTATTCAGTTCACTCATATAAACCGGTCTTTCTTTGCGAGTCGCAACAAAATAGCGATCTTTTTCGGACGGATCGTGTTTGGCAATCTGCACCCAAACAGGACCATCGTCTGCGGTCACTACCGATCTTTGTCCATCCTTGATTTCGATTTTAGGCTCGGATACAAAAGTTTGTCCGTAAATCAAAGGCTTTTCGCCGTATTGTTCTCTTCCCAAATAGGTTCGCAATGTGAAAATATCTTCCGGAGAATTTTGATCCATCGGCGGATTCGATGCCGAGCGAATCATAATCAATGCGAAAGACGAATATCCGATAATAATGACAAATATCGCTAACAGTATAGAATTTAATGAAACCTGATTGACTTTCTTATAAGCGAATAAAATGCCCGCAAAAATCGCTAACAATAAGATTCCAAAATACGGTTGATTTCCCAGAAACGGGATTCCCAACAATCCGACAGCTAAAACAAAAGCAATTTTCGTTCGAAGGGCACTGTAGTTTTCCCGCATGGTTTCCCAAATTCCCCAAACAAGAACGGCAAAAAGCAAAATCATATAAAAGGCGACGCCGGTGTTATAAGGCAGGCTGAATTTATTGACAAACAGTAGTTCAAACCATCCGGCAACTTTCATCAATCCCTGAATAATACCAAAAAGAATAATTCCTACAACAGCGAAAGAGATAACCAACGCGATAAGAGAACCTTTCAGATTCGGATTGGGATATTTCTTAAAGTAATAAACCAGCACGATAGCGGGAATACAAAGCAGAACCAGCAAGTGGATAGCAATGGAAAGTCCTATCATGTAAGCAATTAATACTAACCACCGATCGGCGCCCGGTTCATTTGCAACATCTTCCCATTTCAATACCATCCAAAAAACAAGCGCCGTCATCAGAGAAGAGGAAGCATAGACCTCGCCTTCGACCGCCGAAAACCAAAAGGTATCGGAAAAAGTGTAAGCCAAAGCCCCTACGGCTCCGCAACCTAAAATAGCAATAATTTGCGCCGTAGAAATCGTATGTTTATTGTCTTTATCCTTATTAACAAGAATTATTTTCCGAGCCAAATGAGTAATGGTCCAAAACAGGAACAGAATGGTAAGTCCGCTGAATAAGGCAGACATACTGTTTACCATGGATGCTTTTAGAGAAACGTTCGAGGTCAATTGCGTGAATAAATTGGAAGTCATCATAAAAATCGGATTCCCGGGAGGATGCCCTACTTCCAATTTGTAGGCTGATGAAATAAATTCAGGGCAATCCCAAAAACTCGCCGTCGGCTCAATCGTCAGTAAATACACAGTGGTTGAAATAGCAAAAACAACCCACCCCAAAATATTGTTAAACAGTTTATATGTCTTCATACAATTCTATAATTATAGTTTTCGACAAAGAATATTTTCGCGCAAAGATAGAAAAGATAATTAAATAAATCTTCCTTTTTGACGACATTTGTCGCATTTTATTTTTTTTACACATTTATAAATTAATTAAAAAAAAATTTTATACATTTGGCTTTCATGAAATAATATATTACCTTTGCGCAAAATTCAGGAGGAGGGGGGCGCGTGTCCCTCTTTTTTTCTTTTTTATGATAGATAAACGGATAGTAGAAGAAATTATTGGAGATTTCTTGAAATCTTCGGATAATTATCCGGTAATTGTTGAAATAACACCGGATAATACGATTGTGGTTGAAATTGATAATGATAAATCCGTCTCAATTGATGATTGTATTGCCTTGTCTTCCTACATCGAGTCGAAATTAGATAGAGAAAAAGAAGATTATGCTTTGGAGGTGGGTTCTGCCGGCATCGACCGCCCATTTAAGATCCAACGTCAATATCGGAAGAATATCGGAAACGAAATTGAAGTGTTGACAATAGCGGGCGTTAAATACATCGGCGTTTTAAAAGCAATTGACGAAAACAAGATTCTACTGACTGTCAGAAAGCAAGTGAAACCTGAAGGAGCAAGAAAAAAAGTTAATGTTGAAGAAGACTTGACTTTTCTTTACGAGGAAATAAAACATGCAAGATATAATTTTAAGTTATAAGTTATTAGTTACAAGTTGATGTATGGCAAGGAAACAAGAAGTTAATATGATCGACACTTTTGCCGAATTTAAGGAAAATAAAAATATCGATCGAACTACATTAATCAGCATTCTTGAAGAAGCGTTTCGAAATGTGATCAGCAAAATGTTCGGTTCAGACGAAAATTATGATATCATTATTAATCCCGATAAAGGCGATTTTGAAATCTGGCGAAACCGCAAAGTGGTTCCCGATGGCGAATTGGTCGATTCAAATTTGGAGATAACTCTGACGGAAGCGCAAAAAATCGACCCGGATTATGAATTGGGAGAAGAAATTACAAATGAAGTTAATTTTGCCGGCTTCGGACGCAGAGCCGTCTTGAATCTTCGCCAAGCTTTGGCTTCCAAAATACTGGAACTGCAGAAAGACAGTATTTACACCAAATACAAAGACCGGGTGGGACAAATCGTTTCAGCCGAAGTGTATCAGATATGGAAAAAAGAAATTCTTCTGTTGGATGAAGAAGAAAATGAATTGATTCTTCCGAAAAGCGAGCAAATCCCGGGCGACTTTTTCCGTAAGAATGAAACTTGCCGAGCGGTGGTGGTTAAGGTGGAAAATCAAAACAACAATCCGAAAATCATCTTGTCCCGTACTTCCAACTTATTCATGCAACGCTTGTTTGAATTGGAAGTACCCGAAATTCACGACGGATTAATCACTATAAAACGGATTGCCCGTATTCCGGGCGAACGAGCCAAAGTAGCCGTAGAATCCTACGACGACCGAATTGATCCGGTAGGCGCTTGCGTGGGAATGAAAGGCGCCCGTATTCACGGGATTGTGCGCGAATTATGTAACGAAAACATTGATGTCGTCAACTATACGACCAATACGACCTTATTTATTCAAAGGGCGTTAAGTCCGGCGAAAGTATCAACGATTAAAATAAACGAAGCAGAGAAAAAAGCAGAAGTCTTTCTCCGACCCGAAGAAGTTTCCTTAGCCATCGGAAAAAGCGGTTTAAACATCAAATTAGCCGGTATGTTAACCGAATATACAATTGATGTCTTTCGCGATGTGGATATCGACGACGAAGACATTTATCTGGATGAATTTTCCGATGAAATCGAAATGTGGATTATCGACACTCTGAAAAATATCGGTTGTTATACAGCTAAGAATGTATTGGCAATGGATCGCAGTGAATTAATGGAAAAGGCGGATTTGGAAGAAACCACGGTAGAAGAGATTTACCGTGTTCTAAGCGCTGAATTTGAAGAAGAATAATAAAATATATGCTGCCTATCAGATTAAATAAAGTAACACGAGATTTAAATGTGGGATTATCCACAGTAGTGGATTTTTTGCATAAGAAAGGTTTTAACGTAAAGGAAGACCCCAATACTAAAATCGATGATGAGGCGTATGAACTCCTTGTTAAAGAATTTAAAAAAGACAAAAATATCAAAGAAGAATCAGATAAGATGAGCCATGAGCGTCACCATAAGGAAAAAAAGGAAACGGTGGCGGTTGCAGGTTACAATCAATCGAGAAGAGTAGAAGAAATCAAAACCGAAGTTCCCGAAGATTTTCGACCAAAATTTGTAACTGTCGGGAAAATAGATTTAGACGTTATCGGCAAATCTAAAGCCGAAATACAGAAAGAGAAAGATAAGGGAAAAGGAAGAAAGGAAAAAGAGAGAGAAAGAGAAAAAGAAAGGGAAAAGGAAAGAGAAAAAGAAAAGCCTAAACCAATTGAAATAGAAGAAATAACGCCTCCTCCCGCAGAAGATGTCATTATCGAAGAGCCGAAGGTGGAAATTGAACCCGAACCGATTGTTCCGGACATTTCCTTCGAGGAAGAAGAAGATACCTCGACCATTGATTCGATTGCGGCGGAAACCGATGTTCACATGGAAGAAGAAGAACCGAAAATTGCCGAAGAAGAAGAACCGAAACCCGAACCGGCTGAAGAAGAACCGGAATTACCTCCGGCGCCTGATTCGAAAGAAGAACCCGTTGAAATCTCGGAAGAAACGAAAGAAGTATTTCGTTTAAATAAGCCGGTGCCGGAACCGGTAATTAAGGTTACGGGAAAAATTGACTTAACGACAATTAACCAATCTACCCGTCCAAAAAAGAAAAGTAAAGAAGAAAAGCGGAGAGAACGGGCGGAAAAAGAGAAAAAAGCAGCAATAGCCGCTAAAGTCGTCAAAAAACCGGCAGTTGAAGAAGTGAAGCCCGACAAAAGAGAAAAACCGATTTTAGTGAAAAAACCGGAATTGGATGAAGCAAAGAAAAAGAAACGCAATCGGATAAAACGTGAAAAAATCGATATTGAAAAGGGGGCATCGTCTTTCCCCAAACAGGATAACACGCGACTCAGGCTTCGAAAGCCGGTAAAAAGCGAAATCAGCGAAGAAGATGTTCAGAAACAAATCAAGGAAACTTTGGCTCGATTAACAAATAAAGGATTGAAAAAAGGAGCCAAATACCGGCGTGAAAAACGGGATGCGTTTTCGCAACGCCAAAGCGAACAATCTCAATTAGAAGCGAGGGAAAGCAAGATTATTAAAATTACAGAGTTTGTTACGGCAAATGATTTGGCAAGCATGATGAATGTACCGGTTGTCAGAATTATTTCCACTTGCATGAGTATTGGCATCATGGTTTCGATCAATCAGCGTTTAGACGCCGAAACCATCAATATTGTCGCCGACGAATTCGGATTCAGAACCGAATACGTAAGTGCGGAAGTGGTGGAAGCCATAACGGAAGAAAAAGATAACGAAACAGATTTGGAACCGCGTCCCCCGATCATTACGGTCATGGGACATGTCGATCACGGTAAAACTTCATTATTGGATAATATTCGGAAAACCAACGTAATTGCCGGTGAAGCGGGTGGTATCACTCAACACATCGGGGCATATAATGTGGAATTGCCCGACGGGCGTAAAATTACTTTTCTGGATACTCCCGGACATGAAGCATTTACGGCTATGCGTGCGCGCGGAGCAAGCGTGACCGATATCGCTATCATTATCGTTGCCGCCGACGACAACGTGATGCCGCAAACCATCGAGGCAATCAACCATGCCTCAGCGGCAGGCGTTCCGATGGTATTTGCCATCAACAAAATCGACAGAGCCGGAGCCAATCCCGAAAAAATAAAAGAATCGCTTGCCAATATGAATTATTTGGTTGAAGATTGGGGCGGAAAATATCAATCACAAGATATTTCCGCAAAACAAGGCATCGGCGTTCAAGAATTATTGGAAAAAGTATTGTTGGAAGCCGAATTGTTGGATCTGAAAGCCAATCCGAAACGAAAAGCCATGGGATCGGTCATCGAATCTTCATTAGACAAGGGCCGCGGATATGTGGTCACCATGCTGGTGCAAAACGGTACACTCAAAATGGGCGATGTGATTTTGGCGGGAACGCATTACGGACGCGTCAAAGCCATGTTTAACGAGCGAAACCAGAAAGTGATCGAAGCGGGTCCCGCCGAACCGGTATTGATACTCGGTTTAAACGGCGCCCCCCAAGCGGGCGATATTATACACGTTATGGAAACCGAACAGGAAGCGCGGGAGATTGCCATGAAACGCGAACAATTACAACGCGAACAAGGTTTGCGTACGCAAAAACTCTTGACGCTGGACGATATCGGACGACGAATCGCCATCGGCAATTTCCAACAATTGAACCTCATCGTAAAAGGCGATGTGGACGGTTCGGTCGAAGCTCTGTCCGATTCGTTCATCCGTCTTTCCACCGAGCATATTCAAGTGAATGTGATTCACAAAGGCGTGGGTCAAATCTCCGAATCGGATGTGATTCTGGCTGCCGCTTCGGATGCCATTATCGTCGGATTCCAGGTGCGTCCCTCTTTGTCCGCTCGAAAATCGGCAGAAAAAGAAGGTGTGGATATTCGCTTGTATTCGATTATTTATAATGCCATCGAAGAAGTAAAAGCAGCTATGGAAGGCATGCTTTCGCCGGTAATCAAAGAAGAAATCACCGCCAATGTGGAAATTCGAGAAACATTCAAAATCACCAAAGTGGGTTTGGTTGCCGGTTGTATGGTGAAAGAAGGAAAAATCAAGCGGGGCAACAGAATCCGTCTTGTCAGAGACGGTATTGTCATCTTTACCGGCGAGTTAGGTTCTTTGAAACGTTTCAAAGATGATGTAAAAGAAGTCGCCCAAGGATATGAATGCGGATTAAATATTCATAATTTCAACGACATCAAAGTGGGCGACATTGTCGAAGCATTTGAAGAAGTAGAAGTTAAACAAACATTATGAATGGGTTGGACATAGTAATCCTTGTCTGTACAGGTATCGGCATCGTCCATGGCTTATTCACGGGAATCGTCAAACAAGTAATTTCGCTCGTTTCCTTTGCGGCAGCTATCCTTCTATCCGGAGCGCTGGCTAAATGGTTGCGTAATTGGATTCAGCCCTATATTCAAAACGAAAACAACTGGTTTTCTCCCGATGTACAAAATGCCATCTATTATGTATTGGCTTTTATTTTAATTGTTTCCTTATTTGCAATAGCAGCTGTTTTAGTAGATAAAATCATTAATCATACCCCTGTCGGAATTATTAACAGGCTGTTTGGAGCTTTGTTCGGTACCCTTATATGGGTTCTTGGTTTGAGTATTTTATTTAATGTATTGGCTGTTTTTGACAGTCAATCGCGAATAATACCTAAAACAGTTAAAGAAAAATCGGTTTGCTACGACGGAGTAAAAATGATTTTTCCGACGGTATTTCCTTATATTCAAGATTTTTTTAAACACGAAAAAACCGAAGGCGATGTCTGACGACGCACAAGATATACTCAATGAATGGACGAACAAAGACTATGAATACGGATTTGTTACGAACATTAAAACGGATTTTATTCCCAAAGGATTGAGTGAGGATATTATTCGACTTATCTCTTCCAAAAAAAACGAGCCCGACTGGTTGTTGGATTTTCGTTTAAAAGCGTATCGACATTGGCTGACGATGAAAATGCCCGAATGGGCGCATCTCGAAATTCCCCCTATCGACTATCAGGATATCATTTATTATGCTGCTCCGAAAACGAAAGCCGATACGAAAAATCCCGACGAAGTGAATCCCGAATTACTGAAAACATTCGATAAATTGGGAATCCCTTTGCACGAACAGAAAATACTTTCGGGAATGGCAATTGATGCTGTGATGGATAGCGTTTCCGTAAAAACAACCTATAAAGAAAATTTGGCGGAAAAAGGAATTATCTTCTGTTCATTCAGTGAAGCGGTTCGGTCTCATCCCGATTTAGTGAAAAAATACTTGGGCAGCGTTGTTCCTTATCGGGATAATTTTTTCGCCGCCCTCAACTCGGCGGTTTTCAGTGACGGCTCTTTTGTTTTTATTCCCAAAGGGGTTCGATGTCCGATGGAACTATCGACTTATTTCAGAATCAACGCCCTGAACACGGGACAGTTTGAACGCACGCTGATTGTGGCGGAAGAAGATGCATACGTCAGTTATCTGGAAGGTTGCACCGCTCCCATGCGCGACGAAAATCAATTGCACGCTGCAATCGTGGAAATTATTGCCCTCGACCACGCGGAAATTAAATATTCGACGGTTCAAAATTGGTATCCCGGTGATAAAAACGGAAAAGGAGGCATTTATAATTTTGTCACCAAACGCGGAATTTGCAAAGGCGAATCTTCCAAAATATCCTGGACGCAAGTGGAAACAGGGTCGGCAATCACTTGGAAATATCCGAGTTGCATTCTGTCGGGCGACCGGTCGGTTGGCGAGTTCTACTCGGTAGCGGTGACAAACAATTACCAACAAGCCGATACAGGCACCAAAATGATTCATATCGGTAAAAATACCAAAAGCCGGATTGTGTCCAAAGGAATTTCCGCAGGAAAAAGTCAAAACAGTTATCGAGGATTGGTGCGTGTAGGCAAAAATGCCGAAAATGCCCGCAACCATTCCCAGTGCGACAGTTTGTTGCTGAGTGATACTTCCGGCGCCCATACATTTCCGTATATGGATATTCAAAACGAGTCGGCAATTGTAGAACACGAAGCCACCACCTCCAAAATCAGTGAAGACCAACTGTTTTATTGCAATCAGCGCGGGATTCCAACCGAAGAAGCCATCGGCTTAATTGTCAACGGATATGCAAAAGAAGTGCTGAATAAACTGCCGATGGAATTTGCGGTCGAAGCCCAGAAATTACTGCAGGTGAGTCTGGAAGGAAGCGTGGGATGAACCGCAACAAGTCAACAGAAGAAAAAAATAAACACCTGCTTTATTTGCAAATACGGGTGTGTCATATCTGAAAAAGTTAATATCAAAAAGACTTTTCCAATGTTATTGCAATTGCCAATACATGAAAAACGCTTCCTCCGATAACAAAAATATGAAAAACCGAATGTACGTATGGAATCTTCTTAAAAGAATACAAAAGCGCTCCCAATAGATACGACAACCCTCCGGCAATAATATACCAAAGGATATTTAACGCATTCATGGAATGAAGAATATCGAAAAGAGGCTTAAATGCAACGCAAACAACAAGCCCCATAGCTACATAGCAAATCGTTTCGATCCGGTTGCCCATCCCTTTTCCCTTAAAACTGATATATAAGCCTCCTGCAGCTATAATCCAGACCACGGAAAAAAGCAACCATCCCCAAAATGCCGCATTACGAAGAATTGTCAGGGTGAAAAAAGTATAAGTCCCTGCTATGTGGAAATAGATAGCGATATGATCGAATTTTCGCAAGGTCTCTTTTCGTTTTTCCTCCCTGCAAGCATGGTAAAAAGTAGAGGCGATGTAAGAAAAAAGCATACAAACAATGTACACCGAGACACTGCTTACCGCCCACAGATCAGAATAGGAAAACGCCTTTAGCAAGAGCCAAATGCCTGCCGCCATCCCTAAAAGTATGCCGACACCATGAGTGACCGCATTGGCAATTTCTTCGCCTTGTGTATATCGTTTTTTTTTCATTTTCAGACCATTTTGCATATAAGATACAACTATCCGATTTTTCGATTTCTTTCAAAAAAATCAGAGAGTTGTAAAATCGGGCGTTTCAAAATGCCTCTACTCACAAGATAGAGCGTAATGAGCAACAACGATTCTTGTTACAAAGGTAATCTCTATTCTAAAAACAGCTGATATTTTTTGAATTATTTTTTCTTTATTCTAAAAACAGTGGATAAATTAGAGTAAATTTTCATTCCTTATTGAAGAATTTACGGAACTCCATGAAGAATTTACGGAACAAAAAGTCAAAAAGTCGCTTTATCTTTGCCGCCGTATCCCGTACGCCCCAAAGGGAGTAAAGTTCCCTCCGGGGATTCGGGGATCAAATTTTTATTAACTCATTAATTCTTTTAATTATGCTTATGTACGTTTCAACAGAAAATGCGTCAACTCCCGGTTTCGCCGGAATTTCCGGTGAGAAAACCTCTGCGGCAATCAATAACGGGCCCGAACCAAGCGAATTGTTTGAGCGATTCAAAAAAGCTTGGCTGAATCGTTTGAACGGCCTCAAATTCGTGTGGATTGTCATGATGGTCTTTTTGATGACTTGCCTGCCGGGTTGCAAATCCGTTACATCGGTTGAAAACACCGTGATTGAAACCGCCGAAACGCTAACGGAACCGGTCACCGTTCGTAGCCCTACATCCCCTAAAGGGGACTTTGCCTCACCAAATTCTTCAATCCTTCGGTCCGTCAATTCTTTTCAGATGAAGAAGGTTTCAAAAACAATCGAGACCCGGTGCAAAGCTTTGAAGTCATCGAGACCTCACTTGTTCCGATACTTATCGCTGTGGGAATCGGGTGTCATCCGGCGCCTGACGCGGGATTCTCCGCAATCCTCAATTCCCGATCCCAAAAGGATGATTTTAAATCCCGCCGGCATTGCGGGATTTTTTTTGTCGGCAGAACAAAAACAGCCCGACTGTTCAGACAAAACAGCCCGACTGTTCAGACAAAACAGCCCGACTGTTCAGACAAAACAGCCCGACTGTTTAGACAATACAGCCCGACTGTTCAGACAATACAGCCCGACTGTTCAGACAATACAGCCCGACTGTTCAGACATTATAGCCCGACTGTTTAAACAATATAGCCCGACTGTTTAGACAAAACAACCCGATTGTTTTTAAACGAAGCAACCCGACTGTTTTATCTGAACAATCGGGCTGTAATGACATTGATTTCAAAGCGGGACGATAGGTGTGCTCGGCAGCATTGCCGACTTTATATATTCGGCTAAGTTCGGCAATGTATCGAGTTATTTCATTATGATTCATAATCAAATTTTTATCGAAATGATAGTACAAATATAGCGAGAATTTTTCAACCGAAATAGTTTCCAACAATATACTTTTCTTTCGAATGTCGGTCATTAAGATTATGCGATCGTAAACGCTTTAATATTTAGTAAGAAATTTCCGGAAAAGAGCGATCTTTTGTGAAACTTTTTGTATTTTTGTCCTATTCGTATATTAATAAAATGGGAATATGAAAAAAGAGGAAATAACAGAATTGCTTAAACACACTGAATTAAGCTCAATAATTTCTTTTATAGCAGATTATGCGGAAGGAGACAATTTTTTTTATGAAAAAATTAAAAAGGTATTGTTACCTGATGAAGTAAAAATTTGCAATATAGATTATTATAAGGTAAAAGCAGACAATTGTTTTGATTTCGATACAGGCAGTTATCGAGGTCGTCGCAGGTATAATTACAACTTTTACGAAGCAGCTTATGAGGCGGCTTCAGGTTTGGATTCGATGCTGAGCGACGCCGACTACTTTTTTGAGCAGGGAAAGTATGCTGATGCTGCAGCTATTGCTATGGCGGTGACAGAAGTGATTCCTCGAAATTACGAGAATGTGGATGATTCCGACGGTTCACTTGCCGGTACGTTTAGCATGGCTATCGATTCGCTATCTAAAATTGTGAATAATCCTGCTGTATCCACATTTATAAAAGAAGAAATTTATCATTGGAATAAAGAAGAAGTAAACAATTCGGTCTATTCAGATTATGGATTTGATGAAATACAAACGCTTTATGAAGTTTGTTATGAACAACTTGGTGATACG
>Ga0123354_10002935_pt1 | contig 23143 bp, 16 predicted proteins | sample TergutLab28metaG_2_FD_97872 | JGI IMG/M metagenome (GOLD analysis project Ga0123354, IMG submission 97872) | Labiotermes labralis P4 segment gut microbial communities from Petit-Saut dam, French Guiana - Lab288 P4 | ecosystem: Host-associated > Arthropoda: Insects > Digestive system > Gut ... | reverse complement strand
GTATTTCATAAATGCAAAGAATACAGGGCATATGCTCAAGATGGTCAGAATGATGACAGACTCATAGTGGGTCTATACTGCTCTGCAGCTGTGTCTGAGATGTGCTGTCTTCTTCCTCAACTTTGCATTTACCAAGAATCTCATCTCCTTCAGCCTTCTCAACAGCTCCTTTTCTGGGTGGCAGAACATGCATAAAAGCTTCTTTCCAAGACTTCCCTGCTGTTACTTCTAAGAGGATTTCAAATACTGTAATACAGAAACAGGATACATGCATTTTACTGTATGACTTTTTTACTGGAGATTTCTTCTATAAAAAAAAATGTAACAAACATCAGGTGAAGAAGTAAATGCAAATTACATAGACTCGAATCAGCGTTAATTATCCACAGGGTAATTATTACTTATGCCAGCAAAACTGGTGTAATTTAGTCACAGGCTGTACTGTGTTTTGCCTGCACACGCACGTGCACACACACACACAGAGGACATGCCAAGAGGGACTACAAAGTTAAGAAATATTAACAACGAAAAAGGTAAAGTATGTAAGAAGCAACAACATGGGCCTGATGTGTAACAGTCAAATTACAAACAAGTAAGTCACAAGAAGAAAAGAATATGAGGTGGACACAAACTGCATGAAATGCAATGAGATTGTTGGGCACATCTGTTAAATAAAGCAACAATGGTGCCTATCCACAGAAAAGATGGAAGGATAATGAGGATAACTGGATACTACTCAATGACAAAGAAAAATCCAAATAACTAACAAATCCTCTGGCAGTGAAAGCTAAAGGTTCAATGCTGCTAATAATGAAGTTCATCACAGACTTGATACCAGAGCAATTCCAAGGATCACGTCTGGTGGTGGCCTTTGTATTAATAGGTCCATTTTCACATTCAACCAAAAGGAATTTTGTTAGAAGGTCTTCCTAATACTCTATACTTATTCTTGTAGAAGTGTAAATGTCACTTGAAAAGCATAATGTGGGAATAAGACAAGTGTGCTTCAGTATGCATGACTACTGTGTGTACATTTTTGTGCAGAGTGATGAGACCTGCAAGGAAAATGTGTAATGGTGTGGAATTCCAGATTTTGTATTACATCATTGTTTGAACAGAACATTGCAGTGAAATATTATAAAAGTGAAGATTAGTCACTAGTTCTGTGTTTACAACAAGTATACCTTATGGTGCCTCTCAGAGACCCTATCCATTCAAGGCCATGCAAAAACTACAGGCAGAAGTGGAAAGTAGGCTCAAATTAGGAATATATGCACTCTGCAACTTTGTGTCTATCATTGGCCCTGATATTCGTTTACTGCAGATGGAAATCTACTGATTCAGATTTTACCCTATTTAAAAGAATAGCATTACTTTTCTTTGTATTCCATTACGTAAGGGTACATGACATATAAGTTGTAGATTTGAAAAAGGTTTATTGTCTTACATATACATTTTTATAAAACAAAAATTTTTCAGTAAAATGCCCAATTTTTTATATCAGTAAATTATGGGATACAGTACAATAAAAAATAACACCAATCTGCCAATTTTTAGTGTAGACTGCTAATATAACATGTTATAAAATAGTGAGATGCCTGGCAGATGAAATGTGTGATGGATGAGCCCCATGATGTAATTTATGCAGTTTGTCAACAGAGCATCTAAAAATCAAGCTTCCAACATCACAACAGAATTATTGACTTTTCTGGTCTTTTATGCAGTTCTTTTGTTGGTGTCAACTTTGTGTCTCACTCCACTAATTGTCAGTTTGGCTGTGTCCCAGTTTCCAAAGTCCCAATTACTGTACCCTAATTAAAAGAATATAATACATGAAGGTTTAGATATGGTTTCATGTTTGGCTTTGGAGGCACATCTGTGCTGTGGGGGTTGGGCTGCAGGACCCCAATATCCTGGGCTATGACAGCAACTTTGAGGAAAGTGTCTTGTGCAAGTCCTAAACAGACACCAAAGAATGTACCCAATCAATATGGCAAGGTAATGCTGAAAGGGCATCCCTCTGTTTGGGGCTAGTAGAGATGGTAGCTGATCTACAGGTCAAAGAGATGCACGTCCAAACAGACAGTTGTCAAACTGTAATTAACCAAATCCAGAAAATTGCTGTTGTGGTCAGAATACATGAAATATAAAGAGAATAAGAACAAGGTAAAATGCCTTGTTCTGATACTCTTTATGTTACGTATACCTGAAGGTACAAATTAAACAAAACTTATTTGAAACAAATGTGCCATGGTTATTTTATTGCAAGGTATTTATCATGAATTACCTCGACACTTACCATGATCAATTGTCAGAACTTTTCTTGTTTTCATCTCCAGGAACTCTGCAATAGGTAACTGACCGTGACTTATCCCTTTCTCTTGTGCAATCTGATGACACAAACCCTGCACAAAGTAACATTACATCGTAGTGACATTCAAGGAAAAAAATTACTGTATTATCTTGCTGATAAAATTATCTTATGAAGAAATACTGGATGAAAGTATGGACTGCACTCATGTGGCTTCCAGTTTGAATCTTCAGATTCTGTGAAAAGCTGGAGATACTGTCCCATCTAAGTGTCCATCGGTGTCTGAAGATGGACTGTGCTCTATGGAGTTATACAGCTTCCAAGCACAACCTCATTTCAAGAGGAGTCAACAGACTTCACACACAGACACTTTATTTCATCAAAGATGACAGCTAAAAAAGAACACAAGTTACAGCTGGATGGAGGAGCTCTAAGTTTCAGATTCTCACAATCAAAAGAGACAAGTCACAAGACAATGCAATGGGTGTATGTAATGAAGTATCATTCTAACTCTTCCTGTCCATTCTGTTCTTAACACACAGTCAAGATCAACTAACATTTATGTTAAATGTTAATCTTGTCCATAAGTGTTTGAAACTGTGAATTTCTAAAGACAGTTGAAAATTCATGCATACTTTACATAAGCCCACGTTTAGAGTGTAACTAGCATCTCAGTGCTTGGCAATGCATTTATTGATTGAATAAACATTAATTAAAAAATTTGTTCCTCCCACCTTATACAAATTGTGATCCACAAGACCTCCTATAACATAAACTTTATCTCCTTGCAGTGAAGAAATAATATTGTCTGAGTCACTTGTTAAGTACAGCAAGTCATTAGACTCAAAGATGTCTGTGTAACTCTCACTATGAAAATTTACCTGAAAACATCAAAACATGGAATAGTAAAGATTAAAAGTTGTCTCCATACCTAAGCACCCTTTTGTAAATGTATATACCCAGGACAAAAATAATGTCCACAGTTAATTAATTGTGGGTATTTATATACAATACACAATCATGAATTCAGCAAATGAGCATTAAATAGCATTGTTTTGGACAATTTTCAAATGCTTCAGAATTAAGATAGTTAAACAAAAAGTATAATTTGTCCATTGTTCTGTACAGTATCAAACTTTCAGTGGTTGACAAACACTGGCAACTTACATCCCAATTCATGTATCCAGTGTGTTTTTCCATTTCTGTCTTGCACCGTCCATTAAAGCTTGTAATGTAGAACTGCAGTGGATCCCTGGCTCTTCGATTAAGACTGTAACATCGTAACAGCTGCTTGATACACTTGCCGATTTCCTAGGATACAAAAGGACCTATTATTGCATAATTTTTAAATGTTAATAGCACTAATTCATTGAGAAAAGTATGTACCTTGTCATTCATGAGATCATCAAATGATAAGTCAATTGCTACACGAACTTTACAATTACTCTGTGACATTCTTGAATGCTTCAATTCTTTCCTTGATGGTCCCAGCTTAATATTCTTTAGGCGTGCTTCTAATTTCCTCCGTTTCAGTTTCAATTTTTCTTTCGCTCTGCAATACAGATACTGTTAACAAAAGCACAAGCAATTTCTGAAAGGCATTACCACATTTTTTAAATGCTACCTTTTAATAGGCCTATACGCTAACCACTTCTCTTTCTTTCTTAGTTTCTTGAACTGTCTTTTTGAAATCGTCGACATTTCATCTTTCATGTAGTCAACAGAGGATGAGCCTGCATCGAATGTGCCTGGAACATTTTTGTCGAGGTTTTCAGTTCGCATTCTTTTTTCAGCAGGCTCTTCAGCAACATCTTTACGTAATTCTGGCTCAACCGATAAACCCTCTTTATCGGGTGTTGGAGAACGTTTGCTCGTCAACATGATACAATTACACACTAGCCACGTGCACAACAAACGGCTGCTAGTGGCAATTTAAATGAGCTTGAATATGAGAGATTATATGTCATGGATAAATGGTGGCAACTGCCCCCTCGGTGACTCTGATGAATGATCGATGACACTACCGTTCTGTCACCAATATTCCGCAAGCTCTACTTCTAATCTGTGTCATCGCACCTGTGCCCTACCATGGATCAGAAATCCTCATGCACAGTCATTACTGTGAATCCAGTCCTCATTCATCATCCATGGATTGGAAGGCATGGTATCTGTGCGTAGCATTAGGGTCACAGTGCATGGCGGTGGTTGGAAAGTTCGTGTGTTGAGTGGCGTGCTGTTGCCGAAACGAGCTCTATGTGCCATTAAGCAGTAATACGTTAGAGCGGGTGGTTTCAGTAGTGCCTTTCTGCAGTTGTACTCATATATGGCCCAATCAAGCAGAGTTTTTATGAGCAGTAAGGCTCTAGGTTATGTTAGTAATCACATCCCTGTAGTGGTGCGATATATTCGTTGCAGGAAAGAAAATCTGGTGGTAACATGCGTTGGAAAGGCATTTCATACGTACGGCTGTTCGAGGTTTACATTACTTAGTGTTAGTGGCTTGCATTCTGGTGAATTAACATGTATAGCAGCAGATTCTTATCACGTGTATACAGCAAGCGATAATGTAATTTGTGCTTGGAGACGAGGAACAGAACTCAAACACACATATGTTGGACATTCCAGTCCAGTGCACCTTCTCTTACCGTTCGGCCCTCACCTCCTTTCTGTTGATGAAGACAGCGTTCTGAAGATATGGGACATAAAATCTCAGGATTTGCACATGGAGTTGACATTTGACAATGCCACATTTCGTGTAACCACAATACTTCATCCAGATACATATTTAAATAAGATTGTATTGGGGAGTGAGCAAGGAAACATGCAACTCTGGAACATTCATTCAGCAAAACAAATTTATGTTTTCAAAGGTTGGACATCAGCTATCACTGTTTTGGAACAAGCACCAGCTGTTGATGTGGTGGCAGTTGGTTTAGCAAGTGGTAAAATAGTTCTTCACAACCTGAAGTTTGATGAAACTATCATGGAATTTATGCAAGACTGGGGACTTGTAACTAGTTTGTCATTTCGAACTGATGGACATCCAATATTGGTTTCAGGTAGTTTGACAGGGCATGTTGTCTTTTGGAATTTAGAAGAACGGAAAGTTATGAGTCAGTTGTTGGGAGCACACAGCAGTTCCATAACTGGACTGAAGTGCCTTCCAAATGAGCCCCTTTTTATCACTTCATCTCCAGATAATTCTCTAAAAATGTGGATATTTGACATGCCGGATGGTGGTGCTCGACTTCTGCATGTTCGTGAAGGTCACAGTGCACCACCTTCATATGTTCGATTCCATGGAAGTAATGGTCACAATCTTTTAAGTGCAGGAGGGGATTCGTCGCTTCGAATATTTTCTACCATTACAGAAACCTTCAATAAGAGCCTGGGACAAGCTTCATATAATCGTAAGCTGTCAAAAAAGAAACGGAAAGGTTTGGCAGATCCTCTAAAGATGCCACCAATTATTCAGTTCACATCAGAAACAACAAGAGAAAAGGAATGGGACAACATTGCAGCAGTCCATTTAGGGTTGGCTACTGTTACAACTTGGTCATATGACAAGCTAAAGATGGGAGAGCTCAAGTTATTACCAGAAAGATTTAATCCTAAAAAGTCACAGTTGAAGGTGAAAGCTGTTGCAACATGTCTCTGTCTAACTTCCTGTGGAAACTTTGTGTTGGTTGGGTACAGTTCAGGCCATGTGGACAGGTTCAATATCCAGTCTGGTATACACAGAGGAAGTTATGGCCATCCTTGTGCACATGCAGGATCTGTAAGGGGTGTAGCTACAGATAACTTAAACCAAATTGTGGTTACTGGTGGAAATGATGCACTGATCAGATTCTGGCCATTCAAATCTCCAGGTGGGTGGCACGATCTACATGTAATGCTTCTTTGGATAATCTGTTTCTGTAGATGGTAGAACAGGGTCTCCATTTGCCATGGCAGAAATCTTGTAAAAATGTAGAATAGGCAGTCACATGATACACATTTCCTGCATAGCCAACATTTTCCATTCTGTAATATGGAAGAGGTATGTAGATATTTCATTACCTATAGAGAAGAATGGAGAGTGACTGAGAAGATCTAATGAAATTTTCGTGGCTGACCAGGTATGCCGGTTTTAATTTCCATCTTTTGTTTTGTGTTAAACTCTTAGAGTGTGCATACCGTTACTGGTAATTGTACACCACAAAAAGTTGCACTGACATTTGAGGCAGCAGGCACCTGGCATCACAACATACAAGATTAATCTTCACACAAATTACCTATACTAAGTTTTGAATTTAGTGAATCAATATGGAAGTGTGAGCAAACAGCTTTTTATATTTTAAACCATTGTTCTTGAATAGTACATCTGATTGTAAAGAGTGTCACTGTGTCTGAATTCTAGTCTTTCAGATTCACATCTTCTGGGATGTTATGTTATATTGTTGAGTGAATATTTCATGATATTTTGAAGGTTCCAAGCAGAGTATCTGTAAAGGATTTAGGGTTTGAAGGTATGGGTGTGGAGGGTGGTGGGCCAGTGAAGGTGGTAGTGGTAATCACTTGGTAGCATCTTGGAGTACTGCGGCTGAACAAGTGCGTGTGTCATAGCCTAGTTTGTTTTCTCATGGTTTTAGTGAAAAACCTTGTGATTTGAAAAAATTCTGCCAGGTCATGAACAAGAGATTTGGAATATGTGTGGATCATGATCATTAGTTGGGAGTGAGAGACTGGCACTGATGGTTTTACTTTTGGTTCTTTGAGCTATCAATTCAGAGTGTTAGTGTAGAGAAGAAGTTGAAGGTAACTGATTGGTAGGAAGTGTAAATGACAACTAAACAGTGATAATTATTGTTGTGTAAGGTCATTGTTCATACCATGCATGAAGATAGCATGGCATCAGTGTCTCCCATGCTTACTTAGGGCCAGCCAATGATAAAGCTTTCACATAAATAAAACTTTTGTTTGATGAGCTTGGAATGCCATGCATAAAGTTCAATGTAAATGTTTGTAGTTAATGACATGCTTCATTGATGGCACATGCTTATATATTTCTTAGTCCTTTGAACACTTTACTCATGAGAATCCCCCATTACTTACCCAATTGTTTCTAGGCTTACCACACAAAAACAACATATTAGGACAACATGTAATGTAAGTGTATACTTTAAACATTATGTGTAAAAAATTGGAACTTAAAACACCCATCCATTATTTTTTAATTAACATTGTAATATATACCAGTGCAATTCATGTCTAAAATATAATTAAATCTGAGCTGTGTGTGAGGTGAAGGGTTCTTACATTCGTTTAAGAAAGTGAACATTTTGCTGTTTTGTAATTTTTTGAACAATGAAGTTGTGTAAAGCTGGTTATTGTGTTTACGTATTTTGTCCCAAAGGTCCATCAGCATTAAAAGAACTCAGTATACAAGAGTCAGTATCATTCTTTCGACCACACCATGATAGTTCAATGCTAGCAGCAGCTCTAGAGGACTTCACCATTATTGTCATGGATCTAGACAGTCAAGCAGTGGTGAGGAAATTCCAGGGACATACAGGACAGTTAACAGATGCCACCTTCAGCCCCGATGCACGATGGTTGGTAACAGCTGCTATGGACTGTACCATCTGCACTTGGGATGTCCCTTCAGCACAGCTTATTGACTGTTTCAAGGTCTGTATTAATTTAACTTTGGTTGTAGGAAAGTACAAGGTACAATTGCTGACGTGATGTTAGTCAAGTTTGAAACTGTTGCACCAGAGTAGGTTGGCTAGCTAGTGTTGTATCCATCTCAGAAGACTGTATATCTATCATGTTAATAAATTAACGGAAGGAAATTAAATAGTGCATTGGTTGGAAAAGGTTTATATAAAGCTGTCAGAAAATTATTTGTTGGTGCAAAAGTTATGGAGGTCACATACAGGAACATAATACTGTGAGTTTGCCTTCTCTTGTAAAATAAGAACATCAACTTAAAAATTTTCTTATAATTACAGTCTCGGTGTGGTGAATTGAAATGCATTTGTACATTTTACCTTCACCTCATTTTGTACACTGGAATGGGACAACTTGCATGAACAGATTTTGAGTTTTACTGGAAGTTTCTGACAATGCTCAAAACACCCCATTTTCTTTCTCAGGTGGATGCTGCCTGCACCTCATTGAGCCTGTCACCAACAGGCGACTTGCTGGCCACCACTCACGTGGATTACCTTGGAGTCTTTCTTTGGTCAAATCGGACTTTATATTCACATGTTTCGTTGTGTCCAATCTCGGTGACAGCTGAAGTACCATTACTGAAACTGCCAACAACTCTTGGCGAAGTACAGGAAGGTGTGGAAGGTGGAACAGATTTGGATGACAGTCAACCTGAATTTATATCCCCTGATCAAATCAGTAGTGATCTTGTGACATTGTCTTTGGTTACAAGCTCAAGGTGGAAAAACCTTTTGGATATTGATATAGTCAAAAAGCGGAACAAACCTAAAGAACCACCAAAAGTACCAAAAGCAGCTCCATTTTTTCTTCCAACTCTGCCGTCATTAAACTTGCAGTTTGATCTGAGTAAAGCAAGTGATAAAGAAGAAACGAACATCAAAATGCCTGCAGATTTACAGTGTCTGTCAAGTTTTGCACAGCTGCTAAGTGAAGCTGCTGAAACCAACAGTTTTCAACCAGTTGTTGCTAAGCTGAAAGTCATGGGTCCTTCAGCAATTGATTTTGAGATCTCCTCTCTTGCTCCACAAAGTGGTGGGTCACTTGACCACATGTTGCAGTTCATGAGGCTAATTGAATCAATGTTAATAAGTAACAAGGATTTTGAGCTAGCACAAGCATACCTTGGGCTTTTTCTGAAAAGACATGGAGACTTGATTGCATCAGAAAGACAGCTAAGGGAGTATATACCTAAACTGCAAAGTTGTCAGGCCACAGGTTGGGAATCATTACAGGCTAAACTGTTCTATGGTCTTTGTGTAACACAATTGCTGGAGGGGATGTAAGACAGCTCTTATGTGAAAGTACAATTTTAAATAAAAATAGAAAGTTGAAACTTATTTACAATTTTTTATGTTTTTCTTGAGGATTCTGGGTCTTGGAAAATAAAGTTTAAGTCCCGGCCATTTCTCCCAGTCCTATCAACTGCACATGGCTTATCTCAACTTTTTGTGGGTGTTCTTGCTTGATCCATATGCCTTCCCCCCCCCATACTAATGTTGCAATAAAATGCCGATTTCTCAGCCTGAAGTCTGGCTATGCTTATAGGTTTTTTTAAGGACAGTCTCTCAAGGCATGTGCTAGAATAATTTTTAAACACAGTATGACTAATTTCTTCTGTCCTTCTCACTTATCCTCCCATCAACACTCTTATCATGTATGCAGATGAGAAAGAACTTATACAACAGCAGTTTCATTTTGAATAATGTCTTTATTGGCTTCATGTGGCTAGACTATGTGGTGAAAAGAAAGTTCCAGGACTGGTGATATCATGCAGGTATGGTTTGGCACAAAAGCCAGTTCTAGCTCAAGCAGTTTCCCATGTGTAAGTTGTGTTTTCATCCGTTGTCTTGGAGTGAACATAAAGTAATGTGTCAGACTCGAAAAAAGAGCTACAAAAACATGAAAAACCTAAGAATGTTAATGTAAATGATACTGTATCTCATACATGTGTCTCCAAATGGTTTAAAAGATTCAGAAAGGGATATGAGAACTTCAAAGATGATTCAAGGAGTAGGCAGCCATCAACTGCTCGAAATCTGGCAACAGTTGTAAAAGTTCATGAAGTGGTAGCCAGAGATCATTGAATGACCCTCAAGTTGATGGGAAAATGAAATGCACATTAATGGGGAGCGATTTGTAAGATTCTTCATGAAGATATGGGAAAGAGGAAGATATGTTCAAAGTTTGTTCCAGTCTTGTAGATGAACAAAAGGAGCACAGAGTCCCCACTTGTGAACACTTAACCACGTGCTGTGGTAAAGTGTTCACACCAGCCACCTTCATTCTGTTCCTTAAAGTGAAAACTGTAATCAAAGGATTTCAACAGGTCAGAGATGTAACAGCCAAATTAAATGCAGTTCCTTTGATGGTTGGTCTCTGTAGCTACTAGGATGGAAAAAAATGTTTTGCAGTTAAGGGAGATGACACTTTTAAGGGAAATAATTTCTCTCTTTTTTTTTTGGGTGTATATCTGGTTGTACAGACTGAATCCTGGAAGTTTATTGTTGGACCACATGTAAGGTATGTTCAGTAAGTATAGTTCTATTCCTTACTCTAACTTGCGTGTTACTGTAGCATTTTATGAGGAGGTTGCACATGTGGGATGGTTAACATGCAACAGATGGCACAAAAGTCAGATGTTACTTGTGGGGTAAGTTTATGTGCAATGGCCTTTGCTGCTTTGAAGAATCATTGTGTGATTTAGTTTTTATGGGCAAACCGTGTTCCCCCATTGAAACTGACTGCCATATGATATAATTGTATGGCAGTGATATAATGAGAGTGCAGCATGTCAAAAAATGTTCCATAGATTTCGGAAACTCTTAAGAAGTTGGTCACACCAGTTTGCCCAGCATGTCAATTATGGATGTCAATGCAGAATGGGTAGAGAAGATAATTCTGGAAAACTGATGCATCACAGGTCAAGAATTATCTGCTGCACTAGAGGTGTCCATCAGAACTAAGCATGCAAATGACTAAAGGGTTGTGAATGCACAGCCCAGTTTCTACTATGCCAAGGCAGGACAAATGCATCAGTGTGCTTCGAGGATTCTGTTTAGAAATAGTTAATTGGAATAATGTAGCTCTATATAACCTTGTAATTACTTCTGACTTATTTTTTATGACCTAGAGAACCTTATTTATTGAATGTCCTTCATAACTCTTGTAACATTTAGCAATTTTTATTGTATTCCTTTGCATTCTACAACACTTGGGTAGAAAATTTATATATCTTTGACAAATGTGTTTTGTTCTGGATGCCTCAGTTCAGTCAGTGCAGCTGGAAAAAAGGAAATTAAAGCATGAATGTCACATTCTCATCTGTGTTAGATTGTGAATTAACAGGCAGTTGTGTGAAAGATGTACAGTGGAAAGAATATTTTGTTATTTCCACATCCAGCATTTATTGATCTTGACATCACGAGGTATGTGCAGAATCAATGCATTCCAAGACGGGAACCATTACTAAAGGACTGTTGGACAAGTTACGGAAGGAAGCAGGCAATTAAATGGCAAAATCTGGTATGGTTTTGAGTTGTTACCATTGTTATTAAGTGAAATTACATAACAGCTGGTGTTCCATTTTATAGATATACATGAACATTATACACAGGAAGTACATAATTGGCGTGTTCTGTTTTACTGAGAAAGTTTCTTTACATCTGGTTGTGGTGTACCAAAGACAAATGAAATTATGAATAATTTATAATCACCACCTCAATCTGCCAGTCACATGAAAACTGCACTTTTCAAACACCAGCATATTTAATTATAAAATACAAAACTAAATGCAACACTTCAGTCTTCTCACCATTTTCAAACTATTAATCATATTCCTGTTTTTTCCATATGGGGAGCAAAGATATGAAAAACAAATGTAATGGTGATTTAATTAGGATATTATCCATGTGTATGTTTTCTTATCTAAGAGGTTAAGCCACAAAGTGTCTACAATGTTTTTTTACATTTTTATTTTGTTGGCAGTAATGCTACTTGCATGTGCAACTGTACATGCGAAGTCTTACCTGAACTTCAGTTTGATCTGGAATTATCAGATTCTTTATTGTTTTAACATTATATACAATGCAGATAATGCTCGACACCTCTGTAATTTATCGCAGTATATTCATGCAATTACATGACCATTATATTGACATATGCCTTTTCAGTGAAAGCTTGTAGGATGAGGACAGTAAGAATTCAAAATAATAACAGTGAGGAATGATCTGAGATGCATTATCTGCCAAAATACATTACCTTTGCAGCCTGCCCATTATGCCTTTAGTAATACCCACTGTTTGCAGGTGATGTTCACAGTGTTGTGTATACAACATACTCTACTCACAAAGTTTCACTGTTGCAGCATGTACCAGATCATTAATCACTCTTATTCATGAAACATGTCCAATAAGATATCAGATTATTATCAACATCAAAGCTTTCATCCAACAATTTTACAAAGTGAAAAATCACCCTTCTCTAAAATTCAAGAAATGCTGAATTTGTTGTAGAACTTCTTTTGTCAGTGGTAAATCTTTCACATAATCACCAAATGCAATACTAATAGTATACAGACTCCGCTTCACAGCAGATCGCAAAGCAGCCTTCATTTTCATATCATAATGCTCAGATTTTTGAGATCGCTTATAATTTCCAACCTTCTGGAGTTTGTCCAAAGCCTGTTTCAGTTGAAGCAGAGATGTGATGATGGCTGGCAAGTCTTTCTGCACAACTCCATAACGGTCTTCTTTGAAAGAAGCTGCTGCCAGGCAAGACAAGCCCTGAATAGCCCAAATCATTGGCTGGCATTGAGCTAGTTGATACCTCACCTTTGCATCAGGAAGGTCACCAAATATGAAAGAAATGCCAGGTTTTTTGCAAAGTGCATCTAGAGCCTGCGTGGAATACAAATGAAGAATTCTCAGCATGGATTCTTGTGAAATGTTAACTGGGCGTGATTGGAAGTGAACAATATTTGATGGAGATTGACAGACAGATATATCAGACATGTCGTGAGTTCTCAAGGACAAGTTTCTCATACCAGATAGAGATGCACCTCGATATTCATTTGCAACAGAGGCTGAACTCTTTGAAGGAGAGTAGTCTTTGGTGATCACATACTCATTGTTTGGAGGTGCAGGCTTTGTTTCAGTGTTTGCTTTATTTATATCTTCTGTGAATTTCCTGATAAGTTTCAAGGTTTCTTCCACTATGTCATTCCAATTGTGAGGATGTCCACCAGGATGACTTAATGTAAAGAGCTCTTCTCTTCTGCCACAGTCCTTCTCAGCCAAAACCTTAAGATCTAAGAAACCCAAGTACTGAATAATGGGGACATCTGTCATAGCCAAACTTTGATACAATGTGATGCAATCAGAATTCCCAACTACAGGAGTGATTGGGAAGACAATATGTTCAGTTAAGTTCACACATAACATGAGCTTTATGTTGTAAATGGTGAAAATGAATGTACTAGAAAACAGCCATAAATAGAATATCTGGGAAATGTTCATCAGTCCAAACACTGTATCTTGAGCTTTCTCTTCTACATTACTCTCCAAGATGTCACTGACATAACCTCGAAGAGCTCCTCCATTCCAGTAATATAACACAACAAAATAAACACTTGGTAACAGGGAATCAATCATTGCTCGTTTGATAAGCGACTGTAGTTCTGCTTTTACCTGCAGGAACTTGAACTGCTGAACTACTGGGAAATAGAGAATTTTATGACCAAAAACGTAATCGTTTACAAAGCAATACATGCCTATCCAGAAGCCATTTACTATTAGGAACAAATGCCCTTCCACTAAACACATCTTATTGTCATCAGCACTGCATTTGGCAAACATTTTTCCATACTTCCCTCCGAGAAGACACAAATGCATCCATGTGATGAGTCCACCAGTAAGTGCGTACAATGTAAACATAGTCAAATTATGAGACGTGAACATATTACAGTAAAGGGCAAATCGCGTTCCACAATACCTCCTCACTACCATAAAATCTCTGCAAGACATTATACTTTGCATACAAATTGCCAGACAAACAGGACAGAAGTACAACCAAGTTCCCAGCGACACGCTGAGGGCTGCTGTCCGTTCAATCCACAAGATTGGATGCCAAGGATCGAAATTCAGTACGAACAAGACCGTGACCAATAATACTGCTTGCAGAGCGAGGCTCCAACATACAGCTGCAGTCACTCTCCGTAAGATTATTTCTCTGTAAGACATATTAATCGTGGCTTTCATTGTTAGTTAGACTTCACTTTTCTTTGTCACAGTCGTGTCTAGAAAGCAGGAGATCTGAATATACGAAGCTTAGGAATATTATAACGAACACGGCTTGAAACCGGATCATACACGGAATATGTCAGCACACTTCACATTTCTGAATTTGCGATATTTCATAGAAAATTATGAATTAGCGCGCCAATTGTACCGTACAAATATTCACTGCGTATAACCGTTCTTGGGCGCATTCTCGAACTTCCTACTGTTTTTGTTTCAACGTGTAATTTCCGCTGTAAGTAAGCGTGAATGTCTGTATTGTAATCCGTGGTTATTCTGCACAGTCACCGACGACCACGGATCATAGATTGGAGTTGTCATTGGTTCCTCTTTTTGAGAAACGAAATTCCGCTTGCTTTTTTATGAGATGTTTCTTGCAGTTCCTCGTTATGTATTTTTTCAGGTGTGGTTATGCATACAATAGATTACTTCATCAATTATGCTCTTTGCTAAAGAGGACGATATTTTACAGTCCGTGCTATACCCATGGACATTCAACTCGTGTGGTTGGTGCTAGGTACCTTGAACTAGATGTGTGTATCATGCCCGTTTAAATCATGTGCTTTTGAAAGGAGAGATTGTTGGCGGGTGGTTGGAAGTTCTGTTCGTCCGCTAAGGTGCTGTGTAATACATCATGCCAGCGTATGTACGAAATAGGTGTCCTGTTCTTTTGTAAGTGTTTGTTATTTAATTAATTATATTAACGTTAGTAAAGTGATACTGATGGCTGGCTACCTTGTGGTTGCAAAAGTAAGGGAAAGATTGGCAGTTTCAGGATCCAAACCAAAGCAATGTAAATCACCTAAACAATGTCAGGCGTGAAGCTAGTAGACATTTTAGGAACAAAAAGAAGTTATACCTAAAAGGTAAAATTGATGAACTTGAAACTAACAGTGCATCAGCAATTTATAGACTTAAAGAAAGCTTATGATTCAGCTAGGTGGAACGTCTTTTATACCATTCTCATTGAGTTTGATATATCTATGAAACTGGTAAGGCTAATGAACATGTGTCTGAATCAAACCTTTAATAGAGTTAGGGTAGGCAAGCATTTGTCTCACGTTTCCAATTAGGAATGATTTCAAACACGGAGATGCTTTATACCCATTGCTTTTCAACTTTGCTTTAGACTGTGCCATTAGGAGGGTTCAAGTAAACCAGGATGGCTTGAAATTCAATGATATACATCAACTTTTGGTTGATGCTGATGATGTTAATACATTGGGCACAAGTGTACATACTATAAAAAAAAAAAACACAGAATCTTTAGTAATTGCCAGTAAGGAGATTCGTCTAGTAGTAAATGCTGATAAAATTGCATAGTCAGCGCATGATCATGCCTCGAGATCAGAATGCAAGATGAAGTCACAATATAAAGGTTGATAATATTTCCTTTGGAAGGTTAGACAAGTTCAGATATTTGGGAACAACCTTCACAAATGAAAATTCTGTTCATCATCATCTTCCTCCATGGATTAGGTTGTTTGACCTGTTCCGGCATCGATGCATTGCCATTGTTTCCTGGGGAAAATTCTGTTCAGGAAGAAATTAAGAGCAGACAGAAGTCAGCGAATGCTTGCAATCATTCGATGCAGAATCTTTTGTCTTCCCATTTGTTATCCATAAATATAAAGATTGAGATATAGGGAACTGTGATTTTGTTGTTGTTTTATATGGGTGTGAAACTTGTTTGCTCTCAACGAGGGAAGTGGAGAAAACCACAAAATTATGTATGATCTGTACTCCTCACCCAATAATGTTTGGGTGAGCAAATCGCGGAGATAGGTGGGGCACGTAGCATGTATGGGAGAGGTTTCTATAGGGTTTTGGTGCGGATACCTGAGGGAAAGAGACTGTTTGGAAGACCCAGGCATAGATGGGGGAATAATATTAAGACTGATCTTAAGAAATTGGAATGTGGAGGCCTGGACTGGATCGATGTAGCTCAGGAAGGGGACACATGGCAGGCACTCATAAATGTGGTAATGAACATTTGGTTTTCATAAAATGCAGAAAATTTGTTGACCAGTTGAGAACCGGTTGGCTTCTCAAAAAGGACTCTGTTTCTTGGAGGGAGTAAGTAAGTAGGCAAAATGTCAAAATATATAATAGTACTACAGTAATACTGCACAGTTTCTTGCAGGCCATAGGGCTGCAAATTCACGATACGTAACTCGAAACTGTACACTAATTATGCACTTTTACGTGAATGGTGAATGCTGTTTTTATTATGTGTCTAGTTAATGTTACTATGTGTTTTACATGACTGCCTTCCAAGCTTAGGCTGTCTACAGGCATCCAAAGAAAGCAAGTTACAGGTGTGTGTATGTTGTCTAGAGCATTACAGCAGGCAAGAGTTGTCACTGTGCTTTTGTAAAATCCAAGAGCTTATTTTTGTTCATGGGAAGCCTGAGTTTTTTATGGTAGTTTTTAAAACTTTTTTTTGGTCACAGTTGTAGAGCTGTTAATGTGATCAGCCATCTTTCTTCGTAAATGACTTATGTTCCCCGGATTTAAAGATGATTGCAAATATGTTGATAATTTTTCTCCACACGTTGAGCTGTCTTCGCTCAAGTGTTCTATCAAGCCTATACTAGCTGTGCAAGTCAGATTCTGCTTCATTTTGGAAAGGCCGATTTATTGGTGTGCCTTTATATGCATGTTGTGTAAACAACAAAAATGAAGCTACACTCACTTGTCTCAATTTTGCTTCTTTCTGGCTTTCCATCACTAGCAGTAGCACAGCCAACATCATATTCTGTTTCCACCTTTTGTAATGCTTCTCATCTGCCTAGTCTTCTGAAAGCTTTAAGGTTTTATTCTGTGGAAACATATACTTACTTTCTCTATTCATTTGACAAGTTAAAGAAAAAGTCGCTACCTTATGTCACATTACTAACTTCAATGAACAAACTAAAGCCCAACTGCACTTATGTAACTGAAGGGAATAAAAAAGGCACATTAAAGCAACTGACGATGTGCAAATTCTTATAATGTAGACAATAAACAATTTAAACACATGAGAGTGTTGTAGGGGGTGTTATTCATTCTTTTTCACACTGAACTGAGTGTTGATGAAAGATACTTATTAGAAAATAGTTGATAAATGATGTCAGATCACATTAAGAGGAAAACAAAGACTCGGGATTGTACCGTACTTGAGTTTCAATTTGTTTAATGTGTTGATGGTTGCAATTTATCACTTCAATTTAATCAGTTCTAAATCCATTCACCACATTCCATGTAACATGTTATACTCTTCATTATTATCTGAATCAAATAACGAAAAATGATTAGTGGACAAGGGAGTGTTGCATATAATGAGGGGTATCTAGAGAAGGATTAAGTTATAGTATTGTAGAGCAATACAGGTTTAAAACACATTCAGTAACAGCATTAACTGATGCTATATAATCTTGGCATCAGAGAGTTAAATATCACACTTGCAGGAATCAGCAGTAATGAACAAATTAAGAGATAATAGCTGCCAATTCGTTTCTTTTTTTGATGCCTTCTTGTGGGGGAATTGTCGGATTCTGACGGTGCAGTGGTTGGGGAAATTGTGTTTCTTCATTAACACCTTCATCCCATGAATCAAAATAATGGTCTCCATTAATTTCACAAAGGTTGTGAAGAACCAAGCAAGTCTTCACAATGTCTATCATATTGTCCAGTTGCAAGTCACATCGTTTAAGTAAGATTTTCCACCGTCCTCTTAAGTGGGAAAATGCTACTTCAGCATATGTCAAAGCTTTATGCAAATGGTAATCAAACCTTTTCTGCATTGGATTTTTTGATCTGTTGAATGGAAAAGGTGTCATAAGGCAGTGCAGTAGTGGGAAGGATGAAGATGCAATTAAGTGAAACTCCTCTGGTATCAATTTTGAACAAAGATGTTTGTACAGTTCACTTTTGAAGAATATTTCTGAGTCACTGGTTCCACCAGGTTGTCCAACATCAGCATATCTGGAAAATGAAACACAGAAGAGATGGTAAAACTGTTCAGTTTCAATCATCTTGTTACAAAAACTGAGGTCTCGTAACTGCTACTGTAGGCCCACCAGCATGTCTAAGAACTAAATGCTCAGGAATGAAAATAGTGATGGTACTTTTTTTATAGCAATTCCGAAGTGGAAAGGAAATGTGGTGGACTTTCACAGGTGTATTAGGGTGTTGGGGAGAAATTAATATAGCCTTGCCTTGTACATTTGTGCATCAGGATTTGAACTGACTACATGGTGTTCATAACTGTAGCAGATGTACAGCATAAATCCTTAATTTTGTGCACTGGTGGTTGTCACAGTGTAACAGTTTGCATGTATGCTGTGTATGTATTTGGGTTGCCTGTAGTTAGATTCGTGGTCAACAGACTGATTGTGAGGTTCTCACATGATCTCACCTTCCTACATCAACTCACAGTTTATAATCATCATGCCACATCATTTAATGCTGCTAATTTATGTGGATTACAAGTCATTTTGAATAGTCTCCTGCAACTGAATGAGCTACAGGAAATGCAGACATAGAATTATACATGATTTTTCACTGGAAATTATTTAACATAGTTCATACGCAACAGAATTCAAACAAAAGCGACACAAAATACTTTAATTGTACTTGTGTTTTATGTTATGGACTCCTATTATTTTTTTTGGCCTTATGAGCTAATTTGAGAAATATGATAAAAAGTTCAATTTCAGGTTCATGTAAAATAAAAGTGTTACTCAAAATGAAATGCACCCCACGTTTAACAGTGTACATAGGCTGCGATAGCATCATTGGTACATTCATGCTGGACGGTCCAGGGATTGAATTCCAGTGGAGGTGATATTTTCAGCACCTGTCTAGACTGGCCCTAGGGCTCACCCAACCTCCTGTACAATGGGTACCAGGTCTCCGTACCCAAGGTAAAGTGGCTGGGACATGCCTTTGACCACCCACTCCCATCTACAGCTGAGGTAGAAAAGAGCAGAACTTAATTATACTCCCTCTCTGGGCCTTCATGGCCTGTTCTAGGAAGAACATTTCCTTACAGTGTAGGCACCACCAAATTTCACTCTGATTTTATTGGTATATATCAGTATTATCCAAACGTTTGTACTCTGGGCCACTTGAACTACCTTTCTGGCCCTGCACACCATCTCATTTATCACAAATAGCTTAAAAATAAAATGTCAGAATTAGAACATTTGACCACTGGCAAATGATTCCCAGTTCATCCACAACTGCAGCAGCCTGCCTTCTGACAACTGTTTAAATTTTTCATTTTGCAGCAACAGTGATTTGCTCACATGTTTCTTTGGGACTTGTTTTTTCTTTAATTTGCATTAAAGTGCTGACTGGCACTAATCAACTGCTGTTGCTACTTTTACTTACTACTAATACTACTGATTCATTCCTTAATATTTTCTTGCTTTGAAGTGAACAAATGTGACTGAATGACAGTCATTCCTCGTCTTGTACGAAGCTTTATAATATCCAGACTAAAATTTTATTTTGAAATTGAATGTAAATCCATTGTACTGTTGAGAATTTTATATTTGTTTCCAGAAGAGGTGAGGGCTGGTTCAAGATTAAAAAAAGTACATGTATTGAAAAAATCTGCACTCAATAGAAACCTACAGAAAATATTCATGGTCCTCTTATCATATCTGTAATTGAACTATGGAAAAGACCCCTGCTTCACATGCTGTAAGGCAAATAATGGTTTCTTGGAGACAGATTCAGTTGTTATACACCAGCTCTGTCACAGGAATCTTGAAGAGTACAACAATAAACAGCAATTCTTTCAAACTTGCGTGAACACAGTCATTTGCAGAAACAACCAAATTTTCACCAACTGTACACTGAGAGGGATGTATGAAGAAATGGTCACAATTTAATATCAGATATAGTTCTGACATTCAACCAGAAGAGCAGAAACTGGCAAAGCTGTCATGATACCTGGTCTACCAACTGAATGCAGCAGAATACCCTCTCAGCAATTATCACATTGATATACATCAAACATGGCCATTGGCATTTAATGTTCAGTATTTAGATGTGCAGACATGCAAAGATTCTGTGCACACAGGTGAAATACATTACCTAAATGTGTGCTGATGATCAACCATTCCAAGGAGGACTATTGAATGGTACCCTTCTTCATTCAAATAATCATCCGCAACACGTGATGGTGACAGAATTGGAATATGTGATACTCCTAGTGCACCCAGACATCCAGGAAAATGCCATGTGTTCTTGAAAGTGTTCATAATTTCTTCCTTTTCTGTGACAGTTTCAGGAAATGTTACAATTTTACCGTACAATGTTTTACAGATTGCACTACTGAATTCCTTCAAAATCAGATGCACTGTACTTCTTCCAATTCCAAAAAGTTTTGCTACAGAAAGAATATCGCCACTGCTCCTTAAAACTGTAAGTGCTACAGCAATTCTTTTATCTACAGGAATGGCTCGCCTCATGATTGTATTCTCTCTAACTAAGTCCACGTACAACTCGTCAACAAGACACTGGAATGTTTCGCGTCCCGTACCAAAATGTGCCAGGAAAGTGATGTCGCTATATGTTGGTACTGTTTGTTCCCAAAACTTTCCTGTCGTACTATACGCCCAGCAAGATTTCACCACACACCTTCGACGCCGCTTTTGCAAAAGACGTATCAGTAACCTTCTGCGTCGAAGTAGTCTCCCATTTTCTTGTTCATATTCTTTCCGGCGTCTCTTCCAGTAGTAGAAAAGCCAGTGCGTGATATAGAAAATTATTTGCCACATCTATTATTAGTACTTAATATATTACCATACTAGTTAACGAAGCAGACATTTGTAAATAGAAAATTATATTCGCGGCACAAAACAGTGACTTGAAACCTAAGGTTACAACGCACAGAGATGTAACTATATACGTAGCTCGAGAACACAGATCATCTAGTATGCTCGAGAAGGTAGACGGGCGTAATCTATTCGGTGGTACACGAGAACACAGATCATCTAGTATGCTCGAGAAGGTAGACGGGCGTAATCTATTCGGTGGTACAGATCATGGATAACTATGAACATGAAATTGTTGGCTACGCTGAGTTTGTATTCCTGACGCAAGAATTTTTGAATGTGATTTGTCGTGTTCCGTTATGCAAAATGAAACATGAATACGACTACTTCAGACTGCTAACAAGCAGTGTGTTATACTACATTACACAGTTTCTCAAGAAAGCGTTGCATCAGGACAGCAATGTGTATATATAAATCGTCAGAACTTGTGGTATGATACCCGTGGTTAACGAACCCAGCGTGTTCGACAGAACCTACGTCACTATGATCTGTGTCAAGTACTCTTGTAAAACGTGACATTCTGAAGCACCGATTCAGTTGAGCGTGGCGTGTACTTGAATGTTCGTCAAAATTTGGTGTCCAGCAAAATGCAGTGGAATTTTCTAACAAAAGTCTGCACCAATCCTTAAAAATGTTTCTTCCCGCTTTTTAGTTTTGCGGGTAGGGGGGGGGGGGTTGCCTGTCCACTTGTTCTTTGTAGCCTGTTACTGCTTTCCAAAACAGAAAGCAGTAACAGACTACAAAGAACAAGTGGACAGGCACCCCCCCCCAACCACCGGAAAACTAAAAAGCGGGAGAACCAGTACAACCACAACGGACATACAACCAGTAGCCCAATCAGTGAACAACGGTCCCAGGAAATAGCACGCTAACACACGTCACATACTTGACCCCAATACAGGTACAATAGTGTAATAGATATGTCACGTTATATACGTACATGGTACGAATCACAGTACACATTGTGAGCCATCTGGGATCCCAAATGCGCTCAGCCACATTGTAAAGAACTTCATGGTTCTTAGCATAGCCTGACGATGACTATTTAAACCGAAACATGTCGCTTTAACCTATGCTTTTATTATATAGTTGTGTTGACTTATATATATAATAAAGCGAATATATATTCGTCATCTCTGCCTGTCTCTCCCTCCCCACGGGACAACTCGGCTCCCAATGAACGGATTTTCATGAAATTTGATATTTCTATATTTTTTAAAAATCTGTCGCAGAAGTTCAAGTTACATTAAAATGTGACAAGAAGAACTGCTACTTTACACGGAGACATGTACATTGATGATAATGTCTGTCTGAATTCTCCTTAGAACGAGAAATGTTCCAGACAAAAGATGTAGAGAAAACCAAAACGCACATTTTATGCTCAATAACGTCTTTTTCTTCCTGAAAATCGTGCCGTTTATGAGATAATGTGGAAAAATACGGTATAGCCGGTCAGGCCACAGATAACAATGTGGCCCATGTGCATTTCATGCTGGATACCTCAGGTTACAGACCCACACTAAGAATATATGTTACTTATTGCTCTTCCAAGAGGTAACATTGGTTTCATGAAGGCGCCTCAATGCTACTTTATACGAGATCTGTCCCAAAAGTAATGAGAATGATTTTAAAAAAATTTATTGAACGTATATGTAATTACAGTTTATCCCCTTTAAAATAGGCTCCTTGTGATAGAAACAGCGACTCCAGCGTTGCTGCCACTCTTCATAGCAGTGGAGGAAGTCTTCACTTGAGATGTTGTTCAAAACCCTCATCGTTTTCAGCTGTCTCAAAATGATGTCCTTTGAGGTGGGTTTTGAGCTTGGGGAATAAAAAGAAATTTCACGAAGCCAAGTCAGGGCTGTACGGTGGGTGGGGAAGCGTTGTGATATTATTTTGAGCCAAAAATTCCCACACATCGGACAAATTCTTCGGGACCAGTTTCGCACAAATTTTTCTCATGTGCAGATCTTCTGTAATGATTCGGTGGACGT
>Ga0123354_10002934_pt1 | contig 23143 bp, 10 predicted proteins | sample TergutLab28metaG_2_FD_97872 | JGI IMG/M metagenome (GOLD analysis project Ga0123354, IMG submission 97872) | Labiotermes labralis P4 segment gut microbial communities from Petit-Saut dam, French Guiana - Lab288 P4 | ecosystem: Host-associated > Arthropoda: Insects > Digestive system > Gut ... | reverse complement strand
CTTTTCGAAATGAATTCTAACACTTTGAATACTTCAAATACAGATGAAATATTTTCTCAGTAGACCGCATTAATAATGCTCGTAAAGGCCAAAATTTTCCGCTGAAATTTCGTCATGCTTTATTCTATGAATTAATTAATGATATCGGTGGTACTCTATTTGAAGCCGGTTGTAGAGATTTTGGTAATTTCGGCTCACACCGTCTTTCATTCTGGTATTAAGCAAATTTAATGCCTTCTTGTCCAAGAATCTCGACATTTTGGCGTACAAGGGAACGACTGTTTAACTCCACTCAATTTATTCTTGGCACTAAATGATGTGTAATCAACCTCACCTTCCGGCGGATTTTACGTCTTGGTAAAGGGTCTACATTTCCACATTATACGAGTCTTTGCGGATCCCAGTGGTGTTTTGGGAATGAATGCGGGAAACGTTCGTGTTCTTGCTCGTAATTGAAAATCAGTTTTCCAGCACCTAACACAGAAAATACATAAAATGTAGTGCAATTTCAATAGTCTGTTTTCATTTGGACAATGAATGTTGTTTTCGCAATATAAATTGACTTTCGTAGCTGTTTTGCTTACCCGGGATTTAGCTGGAAAATGAATTTTCGTTTTTTAAATATTGCGTCTACAGTGCATAGAATAAAAGTCAATTCATAAAACCAACCTTACATGCACTAGAATATATATAAAAAACAGACGCACAAAATTTTCTTTTGCATGTTTTGGCCCTACGTGTTTACCATAATCAAGAAGCCTTTACAGTATTTAAAGTAAGGTTTTCGAAACTGTTCGTTGTGCACCCCACAGTCACACACTTGCACACGTATTAAAATTTCAATTTAAAAGCAGGAGAATCCGCCCATAAAAGTTTACAATGAAAAAACAATAGCGGAAATGCTTCTTCGCGCTCCATGTAGGCTGTGACTGGGACTACTACAATCTTCGCTAGATGATTTGCAATCGTACAGGGACCACTTCGAAACCAAAATAAGGGCAAATTTCTGGTAGTATTGTGCGTGTGCAATGTATACTGAGTAGTACCAGCGCTTTGCTCATATTTTGGTTTTGAGGTGGCCCATCTCCGCTTTTGTTTCAACATTTGAACATTTTACATGTGGATTCTCTGTGTTTTAATTGTAATTTTAGTACATGTGCAAGTGTGTAACTGTGGAGCGTAAAACGAACAGTTTCGAAAGCATTACTTTAACCACTGTAAATTTTTAACTTGTGAAGTATCTATCTGTGTTGATATCCACCACGTCAAAAGGAAGAAGCTTTCTTGTAAAGACGATAATTCTATCTAGCTACAAATTAAAATATTTAAAAGGAACAGTGACTGCACTGTTTAGAGTTAGAGTGAGTTAGATAAACTGTTACACCCAGCTTGTCTTTCTTCAGATATTTTCACGTGTCATCCGAAGAGGAACAGGATCTGCTGCTCACACAGTACCATTCAACACGGACATACTGAACACAGTAAGGTACTGTCTTCCAACATGCGATAGCTTTGTGACTGCACTAATATAATCTTGCTTGCTGAAGTTACGTAGCCAAGTTCCGACAGCTTACAACCGGGGACTTAGAGCGCCTCTTGTAATCAGTATCCACCTTCAGAAACAATCAAGCGAGGCGGCGGTCTCTCAATCCCCGGCCTGCACCACCTTGTTCAGAGGTGAGTAACTGACACCTCCACCTGTCACTTTCCACTGTTTCTGCTACACCTAAACCTAAGCCCTTGAGTTTCGTTTGTTTATTCGTCACCACACTCAAACTGCGTCTGAGACATAGATTTTCATATCAAATAGTACCAGAGGATCCGTTCTCGTAGATAAAGCGGCCGCAGCCTGAGTCTTCCACTTGTTTTCAATCTACTGCCGAGATAACTGAGGTATAAGGCTTCACTTCCACTTGCCGTACACAGTATCAAGACATGGCACCTATAATCGTGCCAGAAATCGCCCGGTTTTCACCGCTGGGACCCGAGTTTGACACCGAGCCATGCTCTTCTGTCTACCTCGGTTTACAATGGCAATTTTCATTCCACCAAGCTCCATATTCAGACATCTATCAAACAGGGAGATGTGGTCCGTAGAATTCGCAGCACCACACTAAGAATGTCGACGGAAACTTCATGCGTGTAACGAACTGTGGAACCGAGTTGATTGAACATTTTCTTATTAAACTTAATCATAAGGTATATTTATAAGTTAATTGCACATGTACATATAATTTCTACAAACATAAGATGATACCGTAACCTAGACATAGCATATGATAGCAGAACCCATGTACCCACACCACCCATCCTACATAACACATGTGAGACCTCGTGACCACCTCACCTCTTACCTCCCCACTGTATACAACCCACATAATTCGAGTATAGCTGCTTACTAAGTTTTTTCATTTCTCAACCTGAAGATGGCCAATGTCAAGTGCCAAAACATGTAGTTGTTCTTTATGTAATAAATTCTATACATATATCTACCATCAAATAAATTTGTGTTAGACAAGTACATACACTCCAAACTAGCTTATTAAAATTATTTTTCAGATTTGTAGGCCTCTTAATGTCCTGCTGCTTGTCAACTTCAATTTTATCATTATTCTAACGTTTCAATACCTGAAATACTAATAGAGTAGGGCAATATTTTAAAGCCTAATCCAAATATTTGTAAGAAAGTGACAGTTTATTCTGGAGGAGCTGAGGTTCTGAACTTTGTCCTTCATTTTACATCTATCAGCGGCGGTTAATTTCAAACAGTAGTTACATTGGACAGACACAAAACACGCTTTGGTTTATTAATTAGTTATTTAGAAACGCTTCATCGACAACTGTGTTTGTGTAGCACCGATAAAACGGAGTGGTTTGAGTGAAAAAGGATATTATGTTGTGGAACCAACCAACGTATACTAAATGAAACATGTGGAGATGAGAGGGGAAGATCATTTAACGACCCTCTCACTTACTAAGAGAGCATGGCGTTGGTAGTATGTGAAACATGGGTATCAAGACTGTTGGAAAGATACTAGTAGGGTAAAATCGAGTGCTCAGAAAGGCCTGCAATACAACACCCACATGAACTGGTTTGGAATTGGAGCCGGGCAACTGTGGTTGAGAGACCGGCAACTAATCGCCGAACCATGCCGGGCAGGGGTTCGAACGGAGTACATCACGCATGAGGTGAACTGAAAATATGGGAAAACTTACATGTAATCAGTTTAAAGTTCATATTTACAACTTTTCCTTTTGTCCTGAGCCGCATTACTTACTGCATTCAACCTCTCTTTATGACTGGGTGTTTCTACTGTCTGCGTTACCCTGTGGCTTGTTACCGTCTGCAGCCCGGCAGCCACTTTGCTTGCATGGCTGTCTCTGCTGACCCAGCTAACTTCACCTTTTCAACCCATTCCGCTAGAGATTGAAAGTACAGTTGTATAAGAAAAACCTGCACCAGAACAGCTCTTTGGAAGTTTACTGCAGTTACGAATACCAAAACCAATTTTTCCAATTGTAGTGTTGCTAACATACATGAAAGGAATATACCAGTTGAGACAACTTATTGTATTTTACAAGATGTACTACAAGAATCAGTGTGCGAAAGTATGGACTGAACCTATTTTGTTCAAAATAAATGCACAGAAGGGATCTATTTAATTCGGCACGAGTCTGTAGGTTTCAAAAGGGGGTGGGGGGGAATGACTATTAAGCTACAATTAGCTTCTTGAAAAGAAACCTTTTTAACGCGCGTTAGAACTCAATGAAACATTCGACGTGGAGACAGACGTGAGAGGCAGCAGCTGTAATGCGGGGTGAATCGTACGTTGCGAGAGGCAATGGGATCCCAGTGGATTATCCAGTACCTGTTTATTGAAACGATACACGTATGCAACCAATTCCTTACGCTCCGAATATTTCCTGAGGGTATCATACCTTTCTGAAGTTAGATCTAGGGTCGGATAAATCTATAAGATTTAGTGTACTCTTTTCTCTTCAGAATGGTAGGTTACATTCCGTGTCACCATGGAAACACGCTACAAAGGCGGTCGGTGCATTTAATACAAAATTGCCTTAACACCAGCGGGCAGTAAAAAGAAATCGACTACATGAGTTCAGTAGCATGCTACTGACAAGTATTATTAATATCAACGGTCTGTTCACTGTTTAATATTAGGAGGAATTAATGCATCAACTTTCATATTGTTACAGTATTGTATTCCATATTTTGCAGGGTGCTTGGCGATGGACCATCTACGACCAACTACGAGCTGAGGAAAAAAGCAAACTGTAGCAAAGTACTACCGCAGTTTATGTCAAAGACTGGCCGTACAGAATATGGCGACTTCTCAGGACACTAGGGATCTGAGTTGTGTTAATCTGACCATTACTTGTCTTTTCCGTGTTTAGCCCCCAATGATACATACTGTGTTTTAATATATAATTTCAGTAAGCCGATTAGGTTTGTCTATAGTCAGCGTTCCAGATTTACATCTGAGGATACCAGTTCGTAACTGTAAAAGATTATCGACTTTCCTCCCGGTTTTACTAATTGTTTTTGACAAACTGTAACGTAGTACATTCAGGTAGATAGCGGTTTTTTATTTTTTGGAACACTGTAACGGATTTTCGGTTTAGAAACAAGATGGGGCATAACGTGCACAGCTAGGTGACTGCTAGCTTCTTAAGAAGGACTTTATTTATGGAGTTCTTATTAGGCAGGGTTTTAGATTAATCTCGTTCCGTCTTAGAGAGGTTTTGCTGTATTTCAGTAGAGAGTAATCGAAAGAAATATTCACCCTGGCAAAATATATCGCTCCCCTTGCCCGTTAGTCGCGTAGAGACCAGACGTAATTTCATGTGTCATGCGCAGTAACTATCGCATGTGTTTTTTTTTTATTACTCGCAGAACTGACACGCATTGTTTCTCTAAACATCTTTAACAGATTGGTTTTTATAGTGCACATGAGCTCTGGAGGGGCACCCGGTGGCGCAGCTGGCGGACGCACTATTAGCCTAAGGTCGATGGTTCGATTCCCAATGATGTCACTGGAATTGACATAATTCTTTCGGCCACACTATGGTCCTAGGGTCGACTAAACCTCGAAAACAAATGAGTACTACGAATATTTCCTAGGGGATAAAGGCGGCCGGTGTGTAAGGCTGAAACCCTTACCACCTTCATGTGCCCATTGTCAAGAAATCTGGGAGCCTTAAACTCCTGGAACTCTTGGGACCCGTCCAAGCCTGTAGAGGGATTGTTTTACCTTACTTTTATATGAACTGTGGTTTCTGTGATACAAAAATTGAGAGTTTGTAAGAAATTACGTGAATGGCCGTGTTCAAAGGGCTAAAGTGTTGTAGTCTTTGTTTCTAATCCAGCAGATATCATGGATGTGTGCCCATCATCCTAAACAAATGACCCACTTGGGCAGCTCTGTTGCTACTGCACCTACCAAAAGACAATACATGTAAAAAAACGTTTAGGATAATCAGGATAAGGGGTCGAAAACAAAACTGGCACTCCTACTCCACAAACCAATGACATGCTGCCACTGCTGATTATGTGCATATGATTTTGGATTTGTTCGACATAAATTTAATCGGATTACGCTCAACTAAATTTCATGCTTGTATTAGTAAATTATAGTATTAGGTAACATTATCCCTATGAAGTCGTCAAATCCATTGGAATTTGCATCGACTAAACCTGTTATTTATGGCAATTAGTTTGAAGCACTTGTAGGCTGTTTTCGTCATCTGTCATTGTCAAATGGGGACCAAACTCTATGATATTACGAATTCAAGTTAAATAAATAATATTATATTTATAATGATACTTTGTTATTATAATCAGGTAATCAACACTAATTTACATTTAAAAAATCAAACGTAATGTGGAAGGTTGATTATGACAGCAGGGTGACAATTTAAAAACTAAAATATTCTAATAATTGTAGTCAGTCTTATTGAAACTGTATTTAATGGCAACACGAAACAATACACACACACAGTATTGTTGTTAACGAATAATGAAATAACGGGTCTTGTGCCTGAAACTAGGGTGTAAGAAATAATATATAATGAAGTAAGGTCTTCGCTCTTCTGGGATGTTACGCAACGTCTACTGTTGGTTAGATTCCGACGTTTCGGGGTAACCTATTGTTCCATCTTCAACTACCCGGGTTTATCTCAGTCTTCCTTTCTGCACCTCTCCTGAATTCCCTCACGTCCTAATGCCACTTCACCCTGTAGCACCCACTTCCCTCAATGACCGGACTGCTGTCCTTCTCTTCACTTGTCTGTCACCCCACGCCCATGTGGTTCGCTTGCCTGCTAAGTCCTCATCCCTCTGTTTTCTTTCATTTTCTTATTCTTGTTATTTAATCTTTATTCTTCCTCTCTAGTCTCTTAGGTCTCCCTTTCCTTACCTCTTCTCTTCTCACTCGACTTACTTGCTGCTTCACGCTCCAGCTCTCTTTCATCCCAGAGCCCCTCCGGCAGACCTCCTTCCTCTCCTGGCCTCTCCACCGGCACAAAGCAGCTCTCCTACCTTCTTACTGTTTCCGCCTTCCGTATACATTTTTTATTCTTCTTTGTAATCTGATCTTACCCTAGCCACATTTCTTCTAAGCTTCATAACTGCAATTGGATCATATCACTGTCTCTGAGGTCCAGTCACCGCCCACACCATTCCTTAATAACAGTACTTATCCAGCTCTTCCCAACATCCTTCTTGGGCCTCTTGATTCTTGAAGACGGGACGGATAGTCTGGCCCGAAACGTCGGTAACTAACTACCAGTCAGCGTTGCATAACGTTACAGAAGAGCGGAAGCCTTAAATAACGCATAAACATAATCTTCAACGTGAGACACATATTCTACAAGCGATACAGACATGGGATGGTACAAGTAATCACAGTGTTGTGAAAAGACAGTAATACTAACACGGTACACATTTCATAGGATGTTTATTTACGATCAAAAATATTTCGGCTTAACAGCCATCCGTAGGTGTCATAGTAACACTACTGGAGAGTTCAAAGATCGTTAGTTCTTGGGTGTTAAGTAAAACACAAATTATGAATATGATCCGACATTAAAACCCGATGGCGATTAATACAGAATAATACAAAATGGCACATGTTAATCAGTTTAGATAACTGACTCAAGGTATTGATCTTACAGATCGCACCATACAGCGTCGTCTGTGTACGTCTACGTCACATGTATGTATGTATGGTATGTTTGTACATATGTATGTATGTATTATGTGTATATGTATGTATGTATTTATGTACGTATAATTAGCATGTATATATAAATGTAGGTATGTATGGTATATTTGTATGTATGTATGTATGTATGTATTATGTATGTATGTAATATGTATATATGTAAGTGTGCAGGGGTTCTACATATGCAAAGTGGACGTCTCTGTATATGTATTTTACCGTATAAAACACAATATATGTATATCAACGTATTGAAGAAATATCATTTACATCAGGGCTACATGTTTCGGCCGTAAAACAGCCATCATCAGGCAACTTCTCTGTGTCGCAACAGACAAATCAAGCTTAGGTCGCCTCACTCTTGAGCTTTCAAGACCACACACACAAAAAAAACAGTCGGTAGGACTCTTCTGAACAAGTGATCGACTCGCCGCAGAGGCTGCTACCTACACAACATACAACAAACACAAGAGACGACACATCTATGCCTTCAGCAGGATATGAAATAAGAATGTCAGCATAAGAGCGGCTGCAGATCTGCGCCTTACACCGCACGGCTCAATGGATCCTTTCTGGTTTTACTGTTTCTTTGTACTGTAAACACAATAGCAATGTGTTATAAGTTTGACACTGTTTTAGTTCAATTGAATTTTAATTGTTATCAGAAATAAATAAATCGCTTAACAAACAATTAATGGATAGATCTGCGTGAGGCCAGTAAAATGCGTAAAAATTTAGATAGTGCAGTTACAAAATACGTTGTTCGAGCGAGAATTACAACCTACAGCCTTGAATCCTTTCAGTTTTCCTGTTAGGTATAAGCTATATGCTCTGCCAATACTTTAGGAGGCTCCGAGTTTTACTGACACAGTGACTCAGGGGTTTCATGCGATTCTCAGGAGTAAGTAAAGTTCACTTCCTTAAATTTGATTGGCAACGGATCTTCGTAATGGAGAAGATGTTTTTTTTCTGGGAAGTAAGGATTTAATTTTAAAATATTTTTTATGTAAGATGTTATGTTTCAAATAGAATGGATACACGTGGCTCACTTCCTTGTGCAGCACAAATATTTTCCAAAGTCATTCTTTACGACTTTTCGTAAGTTGCTGGACGACGGTTTACTGACTAAAAAACTGTCGTTGGAGAGCCAGTCATACTACAGATATTACACTTTAAAAGAGAGAGAAATCGTCTTTTCTTTTATTTTGTTTAACAAATAACATATCGCAAAATGATAATTAAAAGCATTTGATTTTAATGAGATTTGCTCTTAATGTCACTCAGTAATAATTTTAAAACTAGGCAGTAATAGCAGATATGTACGTTATATTTAAACTTACTTAAAATAGGAAGTATACCGGAGTGATCATCATCACATTCCCTTAGCCGGTCTGCCTTTCGACCGGTCTATACCCTAGCTTTTTCCAAAGAGAATTCTCCACCGAGTGCGGTCTAGGTCTTCCAAATTCAAGAGTTTTCTTAAGGACGTCCAATGGCTGCTTACGTCTTTTTCCTCGCCTTCCCATCACTTCTGTCCTTTCCTCTATCTTTCCTTCAACACCGCATTTTGGAAGCTAGTTCCTACGCAATTTGTGACCAATCCAGTTAACCTTCCTTCTTTTTATTGTATGTAGGATATTCCTCTCCTTCTTGCCCCTACATAACACTTCTTCATTCCTCACAAGATCGGTCCAGCTGATCTTATCCATCCTTCTCCAGCATAACATTTAGAAACTTTCAAGGTATTTCTGATATACTTTCCTCCATTGTGCCCAAGTTTCTGCACCGTAAAAAGCTATGCTCTAAGTGTAGCACTTTCATAGTTTCTTCCTTAAATAGTGAATAGAGTCCTTTTCTTGTTGAGTGCTGTTTTTGCCACTGAAATGCTGGATTTAATTTCACGTGTAGGCTGAATCTTGCATTATCTGTTATGATGACAGCCAAATAGTTTAAATATTCCATATTCGCCAGTTGTTTTTTGATCTCTCATTAGTTTTTCTGAAGACGGTTGCTTTGAGATTCGCACTATCTTATTTTTCCATATCAATTTCCATGCTAGAGTGATAAGCAACAAAATTACATCTGTCGAACAATGTTTTCTCTTTTATTAGATTAAAAGATTTCTTCAATATCCGGCCAGTAATTTGAGAGACGAAGGAGCGGGCCTATAAACGAGACTACCTCATTGTGCGCTCATTTTGTTAATTTCGTGCTAACAACGCATAAAACTCAAAGTGATCTGTCTGAACAAAGCGGCAGAGCGTGAGTCATCTGCAAAGTATCGACAATTCCTGTGTAACCAAAACATCATAAATCATTCTCAGCGTCATTTCGGTACCAGCAGTACGGCGGTCTGGCAGATGCCTTGCTAAATTAGTCTGGCGGTGATAGCAGTCCGGGGTGGGAAGGCCTGGGGCAAGCGGCGTGCATGTACGGGGACGGTGAGTTTGTGAAAAAGAGGGCTTAATAAGAGCACGAGGAGGAAGAAGTAGCCCTGCGTGCTTACGGAGAACTGAGAGTGGCTATTCTAAATGTATGTATTTGTTGCAGCAAAATTAGACCTGAATAATATTAACTGCACGCAAAAATGTCGCAACATACACCGTGCAAACCACAAAACAATTTTTTTAATATATGAATAATCACGACATGGGGTTCATTCTAGAACTTAGGACTTGGTAAAAGCAGTGGTTAATTTCACCTTCCGCTTTGTGTACTACAGCAGAAAAGGCCTCGTATTTGATACTAGAGATGACACCAGCGCCTCTTCTTACGTGATGTTAAAGTGGAAACTCTCCCGTATGGAGAACTACACACAGGCTGGGCAGCCATTAAACTGTGAGCTTCTGGTCCCTATTTTGTAATCGGATATCCCGGATTCGAGCGACGGTCCAGAGGCCTCCTTTCGTGATTGTTACCTCACTTACTCCCCAGAAACTGTATTATAATTCCTTAAAGTATGACATGAAGGATTAAATATCCTTTTAATTAACCCTGATATGAGACACACTCCATACAACACAATGACACAATGTATTTAAAGACGTGAAATATCGTTTGAAAATCCTACGGAAAAGTTACACATTTCACATCCTCAGAAGCGGTTCCACACATAACGCATCGACTCATGTAAATTATAAGAAATCTTAATTTCACTAAACCTGGGCGATAAGTTTCATTTTCGTCAAAGGACGAAACTGAACTACCGGCTGCAAAAGATAAGGTTATTGATGCATCTATAAGTTCATTTCCTTAACTCCTACTAACAAACATTATTCCTGCATTATATGCACAGACACTCATGTGTACATTGTCCTGCGTTGTCAATAATGTGTGTAGAACAAAAGGGACATCAAAAGGGCTGCTGTGTTGCGAGTCTGCCAATCGATTTCATGGCGAACCTTTTTTCGTGTTGCATGTAGTCGGACCGTGTTGTGTCTCTGTTAGTTATGAAATGCTGGTCACAAAACAGGCGTGTTTTATTTTACTGTTCAGCATGTGTGAAGCTCATAAATGCTGATGAGTTTTAACTTATATTAAAAATGTTGTTGGCACTGTAGCGACAGTAATAATGGCGGCTGCGGAGACAACACGAGCTGAGTAGTTTGGCAGAGTGCTAACGCGCGCTACTAGTATTTAGGAAATACTAGGTTCGGCTTTCTTTCGGAAAAGAGGCTGTTGTGAATAGGGTGTTTGGTGTTTCAGTTAACACCCGCGAATATGACACGGACGTTGCGATGAGGTGGCTAGAAATCCTTGCTCATATTCTGGAAAAACCCGGATTTTGAATTTCGTCCAGGTGTTGTCTACCTGAGTTTCTTGTTTCTGTTGCTTGGTCCCCCAAGGAAAATACTTGCATAATGTGGCCCTTTTTTTTGTATACTTTCAGATTCATAACTTTCCAGCATTTTAGAAAACTGGGTCGAAAAACACGCCTGTCTATGAAAGTAAAATATAAACTGGCAAAGAAGATGATTCCGTACAGCATACTAAAATAGGACACGATCGAATTTTTCGACTTCTTTCTCCACTTTAGATTATAGAATCATCTTCCCCTCTCATTAAGCCGTAAAACATTCCAACATTTGATAGAGCGTAACACGTGAACAAGCAAACCATCTGATATTTCTCCTGTATCTACAGACGCAATAACAATATTTCATTTAGTATTGTTGTTATCCTAAGAATTTGATCGTCCATTTTCCATAGCCTTTTGACACGTTAAAATTTCTTCCGATAAATGGTGATATCAAACATAATTCCTCCCTTATTTTGGTTTGTAAGAAATTTACTTGCTCCACTGGTCAAGTGCTACTCACAGATGTACGTATCAAACTGAGACGCAGGGTATCACGTTGTGCTGACTGGTAAGGACCATGGCGCATCTCAGGAGCCGTAATGGATAGATATGGAGCAAAATCGAAGAAATTCTCAGGGATGTCTGCTCACGTGTCACGTCTTTCTCTAGGAATTAACTTATTAAAGCCTACTGGTTATGTGATGAACCAACCGATTTAACATTCAAAAATTTTACATTCTGCCACACTGTATTTGTGTGTTTTGTAATTATCTCAGAACAAATAGCAACTTTTGCCCCATATAACACCAAATGATTCCTTTTCATAACCGAGATGAAACGTGTTCGCTGCGCGGTAGGACCTGGGTCTTTAAATAAAGGAACCTGCCCTTCGTCTTTAAGTGGCTATCCAGGTTTAAACCCAAATCTGTGTGATGAATAACCTGTGCCTAACCGACCTGCCGTCTTTCTTAATGACGTTGCAACACTGTGCAATGTCTTCATTTTCCCTGAAGTAGCCTGCGTAACTGACGGAAAGTGCGGTTCAAATGGCTGTGCATGACAATATCCCCAAAATATGCCCACAGTATTCCCACAATATGCCCACAAATGCCCATAATATTCTCACAATATGCCCACAATATGCCACGATATGCCCACAATATGCCCACAATGTGCTGCCTGTCATACTTATTTTGTAAACAGTGTTCAAATGTGTGGAAGTAAGGTCATTCAGCACTTAGGGTTCTCAGGATTGTGACAACAAATGTCCAGTTTTCAGGGACCGAACTTCTGGCCGTGGGGTTGAAATTGACTCGTGCTTTGAAAGTACGCGTTCTTCTTCTTCTTCTTCTTTTTCTCCTTCTCATACTTAGACACAGGAACAAGAGGAAAGGACAATGCTCTGCGAGCGAGCCAATGGAAGCGAATCGACCAGGAAGAGTAGGAGGGGCCAACACAATTAGGGAAGAGACTGGGGAAAAAAAGTGTCGAGGAAGAAAAGAAGCAAAGAATGTAAAGGGGGGGGGGAGTAGAATGATGCATCGTCAAATAATCCAGCAGGAGATCCGGAAAGAAAAAGTCGTGGAAAAAGTATGTTCACGGAAAGTAAGAGTTGGAGGGAGGTGAGCTGAGGCATGGCTCATTGTGTATGCCGAGTCCGAATGCTCAGCTGTATACCTACAGGGGTCTCGCACATCCAACAAGTCACTTCGAGCATTATTTCTTGCTTTACATATATTCAAGCCATAACCCGCCTAGTACAGACGCTGTACAAGTTAAGGAATTGCAAGTTATCGAATTTCAATCTCATTCTTCTCTTTTTCTCCAAAAAGTAATAAAATTGAAAGAGAAACATTTTTATAACGCTCTGAACGTTTCCTTGCGGAAATGAAAGCGCAATGAAAGGTAAGTGTTGGAAGAATACTGCTGGGCGATAACACAGGAGAGGGGCAGTCATGCTGCGGCCGATCATGTTCCTGTGTGTTTGAGTTTGGATTTAAACTGAACTTTCTTTAATATACATATATATATTTTGATCACAGGTGTACTAAATTCCGACCTGCACAAAATTAGACTTGTGCCCGACCTTCCGGAACGTAACTGTTGTTTATGGTCAGGAGTGTCTAATTACCGGTATTGGGTCCTGATTATCATCGATTAGCCGGCTAGTGAAGGATCGCTTGGGGCATACACTCGGTTTCTAGTTCGGCCGAACACTGACCCCTGGCTCTAGGTTTTCGTGGTTTTCCTTAATTTTTCCAGGCAAATGACGTGATACTGCTGCTGATTCAGCGAAAAACGCTTTACACTTCCTTACCATCCCATTATCCACTTTTCACGATAAAATTCAATTAATCAGTTTAAGAAACCGACAACGTTCCAACAAGGCAAATTTGTCAATCTACATTTCATGATGGGATTAGGGCGAGTAGATTTATTGATCCACTCATTATTAACCACAGCACTAATTATACACGGTAATGTGGATAACGATCTTTAATACTGTGTGCTGTTTATGAGGGTTTTCTTATTTTGTTAAGCCAACAGAGACAAATTTCCCTGAAGTATATCATTTTAACCTCTGTCACAGCTCTCTTCAGTCAAACATATAAAATTATCCTTTCATCTAATCCAACTCTAAGCAATGTATGAAGGTGATACACTGATCACCTATAGAGAAATAATCACCCCACTGCCAACCACTTTCTAATAGAAGATTTCAGGTTCCTGCCATGATAAATAACGAAGACGGGCAGCAAACAAAATTGAGAGCTGGGACCATTATGACATTTCACTTTATTGAACTTGTGTGTTTACATAAAAATTGAGAATCTTTATTTATATGGAGTGCTGAGAATATTATAAAATGACACACTTCTATCAAAATTATTTCTTCCAATTGCATCCAGATTTTATCTTTCCACGCAAAAATCGTACGGTAATGTGAAACACAGAAATTTACTACTACTACTGCTGCTGCTACTACTACTACTACTACTGCTGTTGCTACTACTACTACTACTGCTACTACTACTTCTACTACTAATGCTGCTGTTGCTACTACTACTACTGCTGCTGCTGCTCTACTACTACTACTAATACTACTACTGCTGCTGCTGCTACTACTACTACTACTGCTGCTGCTACTACTACTACTACTACTGCTGTTGCTACTACTACTACTGCTACTACTACTTCTACTACTAATGCTGCTGTTGCTACTACTACTACTGCTGCTGCTGCTCTACTACTACTACTAATACTACTACTGCTGTTGCTACTACTACTACTGCTAAGGAATGTAAACAATAAAATACAATTTTTATAATATTTCGGAAATCTAAAATGGGCTGAAACCCTTTAAAAATTTCCAAAACAGATTTTTTCTAGAAGTAAACAAGTTGCCTCTTTTTGTGGCAATTCTTGGTTGCCATGGAAAAGAAGCTTCTTTATTCACAATATATAACTTCCAAAATTATAATAATAATGCGAAATGCTGAAAAGAATTGTGTATATCACAGCAAATTACGTTATTTTAAAGTAATTATGACGTTGATATGATGTGTTAGACGGCTGGTCACTAACAGGAATACCTTCTCTACAGCAAAGTCGCAGTGAAGACATTCAGAAAACAAAAGTAATTCATTACTAGTGTTTTGCATAACAATGAAGCTCTCAGAACGGACGTTGAGATGAATCTATCAGTTAACAGTTTTTGTGCCATATTTAGCCTCCTTTTGATAAGGGTTGGAGTTATTATTCAAAAGCATTGTTTGCTTTGGATCGAAAATTGGCGCCTTCTCGTGCGCGTCATAAAAATTTACAAATCAAGAGGCACTCGACAGAACACAGAGTCCAGATATGTGTTTCGGCATTCAAGTGTAGTGGTTACTGTATGCATGCACAATCACATCCAACATTCAAAACTTCTGCAATTTACAGAACATGTTTTACGTGTGTTTTGTATGAATCTCAGAGTGGTTATTTCCCTAAAGAGTGTTGGCTGTTTTACCTTTATAAGGCAGGGCTAGTGGTGATGTGGAAATTGAATTTTCAGTTATGATTTGAACTAATATTAGTCTTTGAAGGTTTAATTTAATGATATTAATTTAACCTTTTAAAGCCCTGTTGTAATTATAAGCACCACCTAAACTTACGGGTTGTGTTCTCTGTGAAGTGGAAACTAGACTTGTGTCTACAATTTACATCTCCATACCCAGATCAGGATTCAGCCAGTCGTGACTTATACAAGCGTGGTAAAGGCTGAGAAACTTTAATTTAGAAAGAGAAAACGGACGAATACGGAATTCAGAAGTAATGTCATTTTACCATTGGACAGCAATTTACCAATGAATACTGCAGCATAAATGCTTATTTACTGAAAATGGGGTAAAAATTTTTCTGTCTTATCTGTCAGGGAAGAAATTCTTTACCGAAAGAGAATCATGTCAGGCGTTATTAAGGGCAAAAACATGGAGGAAAGGAAGGAATTTTACTGGAGAACTCAGAAAGAATAAAATCAGTCAGTCGAAAAATCTTTCAATGAGTCAAAAAACATCTTCAAGGCATGAAACGACCACAGTGGATCGACCATTTGCGTAAGTTATGTAGTATTGAAGATAACAGTAAAGAAATAAAGGTTCTTTACAGACTCTTAATTTTTAAAGCTCTCTTTGTTAGCTGTGGTTGAAGAGATAAGAAAAACTTCTGTCGAGAGATCAGCCTCTCGGCCTGCACTTGCAGGCAAAAGTCTTCTACATCTAAGAAGTAAACCGCAGGCAAAGTCATTTCTTTCTATGGATGAAAGTAATGACATCACAAACACAGCGCGTTTGATGATATTTATTCTTGGTTCTTAGGGTGGCTTTCTTGGTCATGAAGAGGTTGATAGTTCATGTAACGTGAAAGGTACTGCAGTTTGCGTAAGATTTGTTCATGAAAGTAAAGTCTGCTCCTTGGAATTGAGGTGAGACGGACTGAGAAGTGTGACAAGCGAGATGGCACACATATGTAGCGCCTCTAAGATGAACCATGCACATGAGCTCTAGGAATCCGATAATATTTTAGTTCATTATTCATCAATATGCAATGAAAAATATTTGGCCTGCAGATGAAATAATTTATGGACACTCTGATTTTAGGAGTTACTTACATTCGACGCAGTGCTTTAGAACACCCAAACTTCCTACATTTTCGAGAAATCGTGTCAGTTTATGACGACGATATCTGTCACTTGGTGGAGGTGCGGCGTTACGTTCATTTATTTTTATTTATCTGGTCAAGGAGATTTTCCACGAGGAGAAAAGGAAAACTGTACTACGTTTTCCTAACAAATGGTCAAGGTTTTGAATTTACTGTGGTCAAAACACCTTCTCTTAATTATCTGTGTTCGATACTTCAAGAAAAGACAAATCACCATATCACATGTTTTCTTATGTGATGATATTGGAAACGAAAGGGAACCTGCTGTATCACAAACCCATCAGCCAAAATCGTATTGGCCACTTCATACATGTAAAATTATTTCCGGTTTTCAGCTCTAATTCTCGACTGGCAGAAGTTAAAATAAAGTTCTTTGCATCATTCAACAGTTTCAAAATGTATTTTTGTCATGGTTCTGAGGTTTCCAAAAGAGAATAAACAAACTCTAAATGTCCTTAAATTCACGTTCCTTTGAGATGCCAATGGAGATAACTGAATCAAAATAGTGTTAGTTATAATATATTTGTAATTTAATAAGTAGCATTGGTGTAGGAGGTTATCTGATATCAACGCCATCAAACGTTCGATGAAAGTGGGTTTTCCTTCATGAACTTTCTAGAATGTGAATTTTGAACTGGCTTTTTGTTTTGATCGGTATTATCAATATTTGCAACACCCTGAAGACAAACACAATTCGGTGCTGAAAGAGTCACGGGTTCTACCTCAAGGGCATTAAATTATATCCAAAATAAAATGATAAAACATAAACCCCCGTCTTCTTGCCGACTGCCAACTCTAACAACGTAAGCAAATTAAACACGCCTTAGTCTATGTCCTTACATAACTGCAAAACCTCTCGGTTATAATTATACATAGGTGGGTCTAGCCGCCGGTCTCTCATTACGGAGGTTTGGGTCCTGTTTCGGACGAACTCACTTTCAATTTTTGGTTCAGAAAGCCACAATGAGGCAGTATATTCTCCGCGTACGTCGGTTGAACTCTGTAAGTATCATCCTGTCGATTCTTCATAATCATATTTCATTTATCTGCTACTGAAGTCACATAAACTCAGAAATCAAGATGGTCACCAGGCAGAATACTTACCTCTGGATGTCCACATGATTACTTACAGCTAAGGTGTCAAAGTTATGTTTCTGGCTCTGCTTAAACCGGCTTTTTTATGTATCCAAAAACTGAATACACAGTTTTCTCAAACTTTTAAACACCAATTCAATATATTGACCAACAACTGCACGTAATGATACACAATAAATTACAAATCATAAAACACGATTTGTAGTTTATTGTACTTTATCTAGTACACTGGATTGTCAAGATATTGAATATATGACAATGTAAGGTATGATAAACATAAAATTCTAAATATTAATATTAATCTCATTACGTTTACAGATTAATGTCATACCGATCAGTAAACACTTCGTTTATTTTATAAAAACAAATCCGTTAAAGCCAGACTGAAAGTAATAGTTATTTGTGCTGAAATCTACACGGAACACACACAAAAATGTCTGTGTGCAGAACGTAGAATCACTGAATGTTAAGGATGGTGGTTTATGTATAAAAGGCAAAATTGTAAAAGGTTAATTGTATCTTTTGGGCTCAATCGTAAAATTACAATGGACTTTGAAAACAAGCCCGTCACATGGTTTTCACAGGAGATGGAGGTAAAAAACATTTCTGCCTAGGGTGGATATTTCGATAGTTGTGTGTCAAAGGTTAAATGACTTTACACAGGATTCTACCGGCGTTTGCAAAGGTGAGATAGGCGACTACTAGGCTAATCTTTAAGTGGACCATCCTCGTTGTGATAGGTATAAATATTAATAAATATAAATAAATCACACACAACTAGTGTATACATTATTTATTTACAAAGTGTAGTGTTTTGAATTGACTACATGTTTCGGCTGCCTTCACTGGGCCATCATCAGGTCGTAAGTCATTATCGAGGAAACTATACAATATATGGAATGATACAGTATGTAACAATTAAAATTATTATGATTCAACTAGATCTCGTTTTGTCTATAAAATTTCTAATACTGCATTAGTCTACCATCAAGCACAGACGTATACACTCCACTACCGCTCAACAATAAAGCCAAAAAAAACACACCATTTTCAAGTATTTCTTGAAGCAGCTTCCATGTTCAAAACACGAAAACATAAACTTTGACAACAAAGATAACTACATTGTCTAGCTTCGCTTCTACTAGAGCAACTAACATATCAGGCATCTCCGAACGCCTACATCATAATTTACACAGGGCGTACTTGAAAAATGTTTATCTGAAGGCCACAACGTTTTCCGACTGCTCCTCATCAAAAATATATCAAGAATCTAAATTCACTGACGAACTCTACTATAAATGAAAACATATTAAACATTATGTACTGTTGGCGATTCCTACTATGGATGAACAAAACACCATCTCCACATAGCTTAATCTAATATCTAATTACCACGACTCTACATGGATTGCATTCTTCACTACGATAAGAAAACATTTCTACATAATATATCATATTTTAAGCACTCACATCCTAATATGCTATTCTTCCCACATACGTTAATAGATTTTAGAACATTTTATAACCATTATAACCACGCTATTTCAACTGTAAAAAGATCATAGTAACCAACCATTCGACATCAGCAAACCATACTACAATAATAAGGTGCTATAATTTAACCTAAAATATACTAGTCAAGTTTTTATAACAAATTTTTTAATTTTCACACTGTTCAAGGTTGATACAAAGAAAAAGATGTTATTAGAAACTTTTATAGACAAAACGAGATCTCGTTGGATCGTAATGATTTTAATTGTTACATATTGTATCATTCCATATATTGTATGTTTTGCTCGATGATGACTTACGACCTGACGATGGCCCAGTGAAGAGAGCCGAAACATATAGTCAATTCAAAATACTACACCTTGTAAATAAATAATATATACTCTAGTTGTGTCTGACTACTAGTTTAGTCTGTACATCCGCCTCACTGTAAAACGTGCAGTCACAATATTTAATATTTACTGTTTATGTCTAGGAAAATGAAATTTGGCAAGTAGATGTAATATAAATAGGCCTAAATCTGTTTACGAAATATTATTTTTACGTCAGGAATTACGAAATACCTCGACGGGGTAAGTACTGGATTTTATATGCATATATGTAAACACACTCACACACACACACACACACACACACACATATATATATATGAGAGACAAATTTATCTCGGACCAAATCAAAGCTGACATAAATAAAAATTTCTTCAGGGAAGTATGACAACATATCCTAATAGGAGTAAAAAGTTCACTAATATACAGTTTACAAAAAAAACTGTGGCCACTGTGTATTCAATAAGGAGTATGACTATTTGAGAAGAGTCCAGGAATCGAAAATGATAGCACATCTTTGTTACATTATATGTAAAATCCTTATCTTGACTTATCCCGCAATTCTGAATTCCGCGATAATTGCAGCCAGCTTTGTTTAGCACTTTCTTTCTCCTACTCACAACATTACAGTCTGCACATAACGTGTAACGTGTTAATACTAACAATCACAATTTTTACGATAAATTTCGCAAAATAATTCTGTTTAATTCAAACAAGATATTTATGAAAAGTTTAAAAGATTTGTAACGGCGTTTTATTAACGACATTACACACCAATATCACTGCTATTTCACAGTCTCGTTTCTGTTGCAGTACGTACTTTTGGAGCTGGTTCTGTTGCCATCACTAGATAAAATACAAAAGCTGCGAAATATTCTTTTTGGGTGTTGTACGGAACTAATCTCAATTCAGTAAAAGGTTTCAAAATATATGTATTTAACATGACAGACACTCAACCAGCTACCGATGTAAAGTGTGAATGTTTTAACATGAAAGAAATAAGAAAAAATAGAAGTTTTGTGCGATTTAGTGGGCCGGGTAGGTCAGTCGGTATAGCGACTGGCTACGGGCTGGACGGTCCGGGGATCGATTCCCGGTGGGCACGAGATTTTCCGCACCTGTCCAGACCTGCCCTGGGGCCCGCCCAGCCTCCAGTACAATGGGTACCGGGTCTTTCCTTGGAGTAAAGAGCGGGCGAGACGTGACGCTGACCCCTCACCCTCTACTAGTGCCGTGGTCAAGAAAGAGTACAGTTAAACCTCTACTACCCTTATGGGCCGCACGGCCTGTAGAGAGCCTCAGTTTCTGTACAAGGGTGCACTTTACCTTAATTTATGTGCGATTTCAGGCTTCCGCCTCGGTCTAAATGACATACTCGCTCTTCTGGCATGCACACAGTTAGTGTCCCACATTCCAGGACAACTTATCCTTCCCATCTTCCAGGGTCAAGCAGGAGAAGAGGTAGGAAACTAACAATAAACCCTGTGTAAAGTACCAGAACAGCACAGATCTCAAAGTCAAATTAATCTAACAAAGAGGCTTATAATACAACACAGAACCATAATATCAATATGGCTGCTGGACGATGCTGCATGAAATCCAGACCTTAAACTCCGTTATGTTGCAACATCGCTGTTCACTCGTGTGCAGCGGAATTTGAGGTAAAGTCCGGAAATCACCAGTATTTTAATCAGTTATTAATTTACAGCAATCACAGGTGGTCAGACTGTAGGAAGTAATAACTGGGAAACAAACAAAAGTAAATATAATGAAGTGTGTTACCGAATGATAAATGGTTATGCAGTTGTGTATAACAAGGGTATAAGCTACGTGGATTACAAATGTTGGTGAAGTTAATCGTCTAGTTTACAGGGTATTCAGTCACTCTGAATAGCAAGTGATATGCACATCCCATTAGACTGATGATATGTACGATATTATTCGCGTGTCACAGGCCACTCTATTTAGAAATACCGTTATACCGTTACCCTGTTATACTGTTCGTTTCTTTGTGGGGGTTCCGAGACTCCTGGGGTAGATGTTGTTTGTTGTTCCTGTTGTTTTGCTGTAATTTTTTCTTAATTCATTTACACAAACTCTTATTGTCACACTCTTTCACTCGTTTGTAGTATCATGAATATCACTGAAGAAGAAAAATAGTGTATATCTCATATATTCTAAGATGTATTCAGCCAAGGCTTCTTGATTAATTAATTCTTAAACTGTTTCACTTTATATTTCAACTGAAAGAGTTTAAACCTTCGAATTAAATCGGAATACTATAAAAAATCTTGAGTACGGAAAGAAGGAGGCGAGCACGGGCTATTTCAGTGCAGTGTTTCAGCTTTCATTTGAAGCTGACTGAGAGAAAACATGATAAACTGCACCACTCGAACGCTGCGCTTCTTGAACTCAACAACCGGAAGTTCTTGATGCCTTCCGTTTTCCACACACCGGAAATGTCATCGGCTGATTGCAGCAACCGGTCCCAGCGTAATCCCCAATAACTCAGCCAGTATCAAGAAAGACATTCATCGCTTGGTGACTCAAAGGGATACATGGCTATATTCTTACACGTTTGTGTGTTAGTGGATTAAATACAGTTATAGCATTCGCTATATACAGCCGGCATTAATTGAATTCATATCCGCAGCATGTCCTTAAGTCATAGTGGAAATCTGGCATTGTGATATTTCATAACCAAATATGCTGCGTGAGAACAAGAGCGAAATTTACGGATGAAAACTCATAACTTCCTTTTGGTGCACACAGAATTCAACGTAAAGGCCGTTTGTTGGCTTGCACGTGCTGCAATCTCAGACACAGACTTTAGATCGGTTGTTTTGTGTAGGTGAAACTGCGAGAGATTTTATTAGTTTTCAGCCTTTCACGACTCCTACTAACAAATGAAAGCCTTCTGGGTTTTATCACCTTTCATTTTCGTAGTCTGACAAACACTTTTCTTGGGACGTTAGTGTGAATCCACAAATTTACAGCCGCTCAGTTTAGCCTATACCTGGATATAATTCAGTCACCTCGAACACGGAGGCAGCATGTGTCTCCGAAAAGTCGGCATCAATTTATAAATCTACATGACGTCAAAGTCCGAAAGAATTTTTAAAGTGAAAATTGTCCTTCGAACGCTTTTTTTCTAGAATATATGCTAACGAAGTTGCGGCTCTTAAAAAAATTCTGAATTTACGGACACGCCCAATTTAACTTCATAGGTCAAGTAGTATATGGGATCATAATATTAAAGGCATCTTAAAGATATGGGGTCTCAGCAGTTCTGCTCGATTAGCTGTCTGATGTGAGTACGGTCATGGTCACTTTGCTTCCGTATGAAATAAATTATTTTTTGTCCAACCAAGTTAGAGTTAACTCTTTTAAGCAAAGCTTTCCACCTCGAACCTCTAGATAGACATGGCTCATGCGCTGTCATTAGACAGGCAAGAGCATGACTTTGGGACTTTACTCTTCACTCGCTTGCATCTTAAAACGTAACACATTTGTTGAATGAAGTCATCACGTTGTGTATTGATTCTATAAATTCACTTTATTATACATATTTCAGTCAACACAACTATATAATAAAAGCATAGATTAAAGCGACATGTTTCGACTTAAAAAGTCATCGTCCGGTTAAGCTAAGAACCATGAACTTCTTTACAACGTGGCTATGCGCATTTGGGATCCCAGATGACTCACAGTGTGTGCTGTGATTCGTACCATGTGCATAACGTGACATATTTACTACACTATTGTACCTGTATTAGGGGGTCAAGTATGTGACGTGTGTTAGCGTGCTATTTCCTGGGACCGTTGTTCACTGATTGGGTTCCTGGTTCTTATGTCCTTTGTGGTTGTATTGGTTCTCCTGTTTTCAGTTTCCCGGCGGGAGGGGGGGGGGGGGGGGGGTTTGTCCACTTGCTCCTTGTGGTCGGTTTCTGCTTTTTGTTTTGAATCGTTTG